>VOFG01003764.1_pt1:0-12500 | contig 206644 bp, 240 predicted proteins | sample 5384171 | NCBI WGS metagenome assembly VOFG01 (sample SAMN12384726, study PRJNA508395) | human gut metagenome | isolation source: healthy gut F | host: Homo sapiens | reverse complement strand
GGGAATGGAAAGACCGGTACAAGCGGGGTAGGTGTACGATAGGCAAATCCGTCGTATAATCCGAAGACGTGATGTGGAGCGAAATAAAGTAGTGAAGCGTGTGAGCCATGTGCCGAGAAAAGCTGCTATTGTGTAATGCGTGCCCGTACCGTAAACCGACACAGGTGGATGAGGAGAGAATCCTAAGGCCGGCGGAAGAAGCATTGTTAAGGAATTCGGCAAAATGACCCCGTAACTTCGGGAGAAGGGGTGCCTGCGAGAGCAGGCCGCAGAGAATAGGCTCAAGCAACTGTTTAGCAAAAACACAGGTCTATGCGAAACCGAAAGGTGAAGTATATGGGCTGACGCCTGCCCGGTGCTGGAAGGTTAAGAGGAGAGGTTAGCGTAAGCGAAGCTTTGAATTTAAGCCCCAGTAAACGGCGGCCGTAACTATAACGGTCCTAAGGTAGCGAAATTCCTTGTCGGGTAAGTTCCGACCCGCACGAAAGGCGTAATGATTTGAGCACTGTCTCGACAATGCATCCGGTGAAATTGAAGTACCAGTGAAGATGCTGGTTACCCGCGCCAGGACGGAAAGACCCCATGGAGCTTTACTCCAGTTTGATACTGGGATTCGGTACTGCATGTACAGGATAGGTGGGAGACGAAGAAGGATGGACGCCAGTCTGTCCGGAGTCGCTGTTGGGATACCACCCCTGTAGTACTGGGTTTCTAACCATCTGCCGTGATCCGGCAGTGGGACAATGTCAGGCGGGGAGTTTGACTGGGGCGGTCGCCTCCGAAAGGGTATCGGAGGCGCTCAAAGGTTCCCTCAGAATGGTTGGAAACCATTTGAAGAGTGCAAAGGCAGAAGGGAGCTTGACTGTGACACCGACGGGTGGAGCAGGTACGAAAGTAGGACTTAGTGATCCGGTGGTATAAAGTGGGATTGCCATCGCTCAACGGATAAAAGCTACCCTGGGGATAACAGGCTTATCACTCCCAAGAGTTCACATCGACGGAGTGGTTTGGCACCTCGATGTCGGCTCATCGCATCCTGGGGCTGTAGCAGGTCCCAAAGGGTTGGGCTGTTCGCCCATTAAAGCGGTACGCGAGCTGGGTTCAGAACGTCGTGAGACAGTTCGGTCCCTATCCGGCGCGGGCGGAGGATATTTGAGAGGAGCTGTCCTTAGTACGAGAGGACCGGGATGGACGGACCACTGGTGTATCTGTTGTCGACCAACGGCATGGCAGAGTAGCCAAGTCTGGAAGGGATAAACGCTGAAGGCATCTAAGCGTGAAGCCCCCTCAAGATGAGATATCCCTCCTTAAGGAGTAAGACCCCTTGAAGACTACAAGGTAGATAGGGCAGAGGTGGAAGCATGGCAACATGTGGAGCTGACTGTTACTAATAGGTCGAGGGCTTAATCTGGTTAATAACGGAGAAAAACGAATCGGATTTGTATGAAGTTTTGAAGGTACAAATTTTAATAATCCTCGATAGCTCAATGGTAGAGCACTCGGCTGTTAACCGAGTTGTTGTAGGTTTATGTTTTCTAAGGATAAAATTATATAGAGTTGAAAATGAAATAATAACATAATTGAGGCACGGAGTATTAATTCCGTGCCTCAATTGTTTTATCCGGATTACCTTTCTGTTGTAAAATAAAGGGCGTTATTTCAGTGCAGATATAATTTTGAAATATGGCTTGAAAAGGCTGTAATATTTCAGACCATCTGTCTCACCGTAGCTCTTTGTGATGGCAGATCTTATGCCATTTAGATTTTTTGTTTTATTCTTGTTTTTTTCAAGAAAATCAACGAAATTTCCGGGATCATTAATATCACTGTGTGCGAAAATTATACCTGTAAAACGCTCTACCTTCTTTTTACGCGTGAGCTTTTCAGGCGTAAAAGAGTAGGATTTGTCTTTTATGGTTTTATAAATTGTCTGACCCTGTTTCATACCATAAACATGAACCAGCGTCTCATGAAGCTTGAGCAGATTGTCTTTTCCCATGCAGTTTAGGAAAGAATCTACCTCAAAATGGTCGAAGTCTTCGGATACTGCCGATACTTCAGAAATATCTGATGTATCAATGCTGTCTGTTGAGGATTTAGCCTCATCTGCTTCGTTTTTATTTGAGCTGTTACCAGAACCGTTATGAGGTGTCTGTTCGTCAGTGAATGGTAAGTCATTATTAGTCATAAGCTTATCACTTGACGGTAAGTCATCGTTAGTTGCAAGCTCATCACCTAACGGTTCACTGTCTGTATAGCTGCTATGATTGCCATCGATAAGTTCATTCAGATTGTAAGACTTTGCGGTGATAGCATCGGTATCAGTATCGGTATTGATATTGGTATTGTTATTGACGTTATCTTCCTTGGATGGAATATCTGCTACTACCTGATACTTGATGTTTTTTCTTCGCTGGACAGCCTGTTTGCAGAAATTTACATTGAATCTGCGTACAGCGAATCCCTTATCTTTCCAGAACCTTACAGCAGGGTCATAGCCTGTGTCATTGCTCATTATGATGTACTCATCAGCACAGACTCGGCTGATGCAGCATCACATTTGTTTTCACTGAATGAACCAGCGCATCCCATCAGATAACCCATATAGGATACCAGCTGAAAATCGAGGGCATTCGTTCCCTCATAGCATTCCTCAAATCGTACATTAATACTGTTGTTTTCCATAAGCCTGATGACTGACATGTATGACATGTGAGGTGATTTTTTTGTGTAAAAACACTAATTTCGTCGTCCTCATCTGCCATATCAAACAGCATCAGCCAGTTGTCGTTGACATTTTCGCTGTCTACTAAAAAGTGTCTGATAATAATCACCATTAATCCGGACAAAAGTATTGTAGCATGTGTAGGAGAAAATGGCAAATAATATAGATTTAAGTAAATGTTAACAATACAAAGTGCGCAACATATGATATAATTTTAATATATTTTGAAAATGAAGGGGAAATAGATTTGACAGATATTGATGAAGTTAATGATGTGATACAGGAAACAGATGAAGAAACATATGCGTTGGACTTTGAATTTACAGAGGAAAAGGAATATAAAACAGTACAGAAATATGAGCTTGTGACGATTCTATCGTATCTTATAGGTGTAAGAAATGAGATACTTGATGATATGTGCAGTGATGAGTATGTGGAGCTTTTAAACAGCTTAAGAGAAAGTACAAATGCGAGGATACTCAGATATCTGTGTAAGGCACGTACAAGTCTGCTGCGCAACTATAAAAAAACAGACAATGAAATAAAATATAATCTGGGTAATATAAACAGGATGGAGTGGTTTGATGCAGAGAATATAAATAAGCTTGAGAGCTGGGAAGTGCATATTATATTGTATAATTCATCGGCTGACAAGTATTGCGTACATATTAACAAGCTGATAAATGAGCACGTGGATGCATGCAAAAAGCTTTTCCCAGACTGGGTAAAATGGGAGTATATCAGGGATTTGTTTGTCATAGCGGATTATGAAAAGCCAAAGAAGCTAAAGGCAGAGTTTACTGTCTATAAAGAGCACAGAAAAAGAGTATCCATACGGGATGTACATTCACTGGCGCCCGGATGGCAGGGGAAATCTGCTCAATTCTGATGGACGTATATTAAAGACAATATACAGACAGCATGGTGATTATTTCAATGACGGTTCAAAATACAGGGATGCAGTGGAAGATACAAAGGAAAATATATATGAGTTTATCCGTGAAAGTATGCGTGTTGTGATAGTTGTGGATTGTGAAAATTCTGATGTATACAAGCTGTATGGAGTATTAAAAAACTTAAATTCTGAGCAAATGTCCAAAATAGAAAAAATTATACTTTATGATGATTATCATACATCCTGTGGATGGGACTGGCTGGAAAAATTCATACATATCCCTGTATTCCACGAGGAGGTGGAACGTGTGACAGACCGAAAGTCGCTTGTTGATATAAAGATGACTGCGGGAGTGTGTGAGGCGTATTATAAGGACAACATAGACTCGTTTATTTTGTGCTCAAGTGATTCGGATTACTGGGGACTTATTTCATCGGTAAAGGATGCTCATTTCCTCGTGATGTACGAATATAGCAAGTGCGGACAGTCGATCAAGGATGCACTTACAAAACGATGTATATTTCATTGTTCAATAGACGATTTCTATACAGGAAATGCAAGTGATTTAAAGAAAAAAGTCATGATAAGTGAATTGAAAAATCTGACAACTGATATTGTCGGAAAAAATGGCTGGGAGATGACAAGAAAGATATACGAGAGGACTAAAATTACATCGACAGAGCGAGAAATGAAGGATTTTTACAATAAATATGTTAAGTCATTGAGGTTAAAAATTAATGAGGACGGAGTATTCGAGATTGTGGTCAATGAATATTGATTATCGTAAAACTGTTTTATGTAATTATTGTCGGTCACACATGTATTGTGTGAAGGTTAAGCCTTATTTTAGCGGAAAGAGTGGGAAAGTATGATGAAACCAATGCTTGAAATCTGCTGTGGCAGCTTTTCGGATGTGAAAACAGCATATGAAAATGGTGCAGACAGGGTTGAACTGAACAGTGCCCTATATATGGGTGGGCTGACACCTACACTCGCCAATTTAATATATGCAAAGGAGAACTGCAATATACCGGTAGTGGCAATGGTCCGTCCAAGGGGCGGCGGATTTAGCTATTCGGATGAAGAATACGACACTATGCTTATGGATGCAAAAATTCTTTTTAGAACATGGAGCAGATGGTATTGCGTTTGGATTTCTGACAGAGGAAAAAATGCTTGACAAAAAAGCGCACGAAGGAAATGATAGAGCTCATTCATAAGTATGGCAGGAAGCTGTGTTTCACCGTGCCTTTGACTGCACAGATAATCAGGACAGTGCAGCGGAGAAGCTTATTAGGCTAGGCGCAGATCGTATCCTCACAAGCGGTGGAGCAGTAAATGTATGGGATGGCAGAAAACAGCTTAAGCATCTTCAAAATCAATATGGAAAGTATATTACGATTCTGGCAGGAAGCGGCGTGAATGATACCAATGCGAGAGAGCTTATCGAATACACGGGTATTACGCAGGTGCACAGTTCGTGTGGCTCATGGAAGTGTGATGTGACAGCAGCGGGCAATGCAGTGGATTTCTCGTATGATGAAGCGATGAAGAACTGCTATCAGTGTGCAGATGCAGGTAAGGTTAGGAAGCTTGCGGAAGAGGTAAGTGGAGTGTAAATTATTTGATTTTGTGATACAATCCTATTATTAGGATAGTGATACAGAAGATTATATAAACACATATATGAAAAATAATAAAAAAGAAAAGGTAGGTGACTTATAATGAGTATAGTTTGTTTTCATAATCCGGATGAGGAAAATGGATACCTCAGTAACTCGTATTTAAGTGAGTTTGAATGTGATGGAATAAGATTTTCATCGATGGAACAGTACATGATGTATCAAAAAGCAAATTGTTTTGGGGATACAAAAATAGCGGAAAAGATTCTTGAAACTACAGATGTTGCACAAATTAAGGCTTTGGGAAGAAAGGTTTCAAATTATAATGAAACAATCTGGAATGGAAAGCGACAGATTCTTGTTTACAATGGACTTTGTGCAAAATTTCAAAATCCAGAATTGAAAGCCAAATTAAAAAGCTACAGGAGATGCCGTTTTAGCGGAATGTGCTGTGAGGGACTGCATATGGGGGATTGGATTGTCGATGACAGATCCTAAAAGACTGGAAATGGATAAGTGGAGAGGACAGAATCTGCTCGGCTTTGCACTTATGATTGTGAGAGATGCATTATAGATATGAGAAGATATTTTTGTCCCCAACAACCAAATCCATTTGACATTTTTGATACACAGGCTGACGAGCTGCAGGATAAGCTCTTTGAGGGACAGCCGACTATCTGGTCGATGCCGTAAAGAGAAGATTTGGACTTGAATAATACATATACAATTAAATACCGAATTGTGTTATAATATGTCTGTCGGCAGATTCGTCGGCAGACTTTTTTAAGGAGAGTAAAATGAGAGTATTAACAGATTTAGAGCCAAAGAACGTTTTTTTCGTTTTTCGAGGATATATGCAGTATTCCTCATCCATCATACAAGGAAGAGAAAATCAGTAATTATCTGGTGGAGTTTGCAAAGGCAAGAGGCCTTGAGCATTACCAGGATGAGCTTCACAATGTGATAATCATAAAGGAAGCATCAGAAGGATACGAGGATGTGGAGCCAATCATACTGCAGGGGCACATGGATATGGTTTGCGAGAAGGCACCTGACTGTGATAAGAATATGGACGAGGAAGGTCTGGACCTTTTGATAGATGGTGATTTTATCTCGGCAAAGGGCACTACACTCGGTGGAGATGACGGTATCGCGGTGGCATATGCGCTTGCTATTTTGGACGATGACAGCCTGTCACATCCACGCCTTGAGTTTGTATGCACTGTATGCGAGGAGGTCGGCATGGAGGGTGCTACAGGCATCGATGTGTCTATGCTTAAGGGAAAGAAGCTTCTTAATATGGACAGCGAGGAGGAGGGCGTGATGCTCGCAAGCTGCGCCGGTGGATGCAGAGCAGATGTGAAGCTGCCTGTAGAGAGAGAGACTGTGAGCGGAACAAAGCTCACTGTGAGCTTATCAGGTCTCACCGGCGGACACTCAGGCTCAGAGATTGATAAGGGAAGGGGCAATGCCAATACTCTTATGTCCAGACTGCTTCGCGACGCATCGGCACCTGTAGCTATAGCTTCTATAGAGGGCGGCAGAAAGGATAATGCCATTCCAAGAGAGTGTACTGCACAGATTATTGTAGCACCTGATGAGGCTGCGGCAGTGAAGGCTTCGATAGAACAGGCAGCAGCTGAGATTGCGGAGGAGTTTAAGGCATCTGATCCTGACCTTAAGCTTACTGTGTCAGAGGAGACTGACTGCAGTGAGTCAGCTATAAGTGCAAAGGACAGCGCAAGGGTTATCGCACTTATCGAGGCACTGCCAAACGGCATCATCAGAATGAGCCGGGAAATCGATAAGCTTGTTGAGACCTCGCTTAATCTGGGAGTTTTAAAATCAGACGATGCTGCTGTCACTTTAAGATACGCAGTCAGAAGCTCTGTCGGTGTGGCTAAAAAAGCCTTAAGAACCAGCTTGTATGCATAGCAGGCGCTTTTGCGGCAGAGGTTACATTTGAGGGCGATTATCCTGCATGGGAGTACAAGAAGGATTCAAAGCTCCGCGAGGATATGGTACGGATTTTTGAGGAGATGTATGGCAAAAAAGCCTACAGTTGAGGCTATTCATGCCGGTGTCGAGTGCGGACTTTTAAGTGGCAAGATTGAAGGACTCGACTGCATATCAATGGGGCCCGACATGTATGATATCCATACGACTGAGGAGAGGCTTTCCATATCCTCTGCAAAGAGGTCATATGAGTATATACTCAGAGTGATTGCGTGCAAATAAATATTTATTCAAGGCTTTTGATAAAGGAAAGAGGTGTCATATGATACCTCTTTTTAAATGCCCTGTGAAAATAGCTCAGATTGTGAAATCCGACAGACAGTGAGACATCTAAAATTGAGGTGTTGCCGCGCTCGAACTGTTCCACAGATTTTCAAGACGCACATTGTTGATATACTGCACGCAGGTCATGTTCATGTGTTTTTTGAAGAAACGCATGAAGTGGTATTCACTGAAATAGCAAAGCCCGGCAAGCTCTGAAACCTGGATGCTTTCGGCATAGTGCACCTCGATGTAATCGAGCACATTTTTGAGCTTATCGGAGGATGTGTTGACACCAAAATCAGCATTTTTTTCACTGTATTGCAGCAATAGAAATATTGCCTGAAGCAGAAATGCCTTTAGAGCCAGCTCATAGCCGAATTCCTGACCGGAGTATAGATTTGTTATGCGCATGAAGCATTTGCAAAGGGATGAATATGCCGGATGCTTCGGTGCAATCAGGGAAGGCATGGTAAACTCATGGTTGATTAGCGGAGTCAGATATCTTGAAGAGCATATATCGGTATTGTTTCCACCTAAAAATTGATATGGAATACATACGTTTCCGAGTAAAATTCGTCGCAGTCCCTTATTGAAATGGAATGCAGCAGCAGTGGCGGGATAAAGATGATATCGCCTTCCTTTGCTTCATATTCGAGCAAATCAATCTGATAGGTGCATGAGCCCTTTGTAATCAGTGTGAGCTCTGCCTCATCGTGCCAGTGTGTAGTGATGACAGGGTAATCTGCTGCAAGTCTTGTTATATATTTCTGAACGGGGAAAAATACTTCTCCGTGCTTTGCGTTTTCTTTCTGCCCGAGGGCAGGCTGATTATTGTTTTTCATATTGTTGTTTCTCCATAGCTTTTAAAACTATACCCTTTAAAATTATAAGAGCAGTATTGTGTTATAAAATGAAAAAATATTGCAAGAATTTATACTAACCACTTTCTATAATAGCAGTATAATACATCAAGACAAAGTGCTCAAGATGTAAATGAGTGCAAAATTTATGATTAGATAAGAGGTACACATTATGGAGAGAAAATGGTGGCATGACAAGGTGGCATATCAGATTTATCCAAAGAGCTTTCTGGATACAAACGGTGACGGAATAGGAGATTTAAGAGGTATCATTTCAAAGCTGGATTATTTAAAATCGCTTGGAATTGACATCATATGGCTGTCTCCGATATATAAATCGCCATTTGTGGATCAGGGCTATGACATATCTGATTACTATGCGATAGCTGAAGAGTTCGGTACTATGGAGGAGTTTGATGAGCTCCTTGCCGAGGCAAAGAAGCGTGATATGCACATCATCATGGATCTGGTAATAAATCACTGCTCGGATAAGCACGAATGGTTTCAAAAAGGCACTTAAGGATCCGGATGGAGAGTATGCTGATTACTTTTATTTCAGAAAAGGTAAAAACGGCAATCCGCCGAGCAATTACCGCTCTTATTTTGGCGGAAGCTGCTGGGAGAAGGTGCCGGGCACGGACAAGTATTATCTGCACATGTTTGCGAAGGAGCAGCCGGATTTAAACTGGGAGAATGAAAAGCTAAGACAAAAGCTTTATGAGATGATTAACTGGTGGCTTGATAAGGGCTTGTCAGGATTTAGAATAGATGCGATAATCAATATAAAGAAAAATCTTGATTTCCCTGATTTTGAGCCGGATGCAGAGGACGGACTGGCTGCCTGCTACAAGATGGTTGAAAGTGCAGAAGGTGTCGGAGAGCTCTTAGAGGAATTAAAGAACAATACATTTAAGAAGTATGATGCATTTACGGTTGGCGAGGTATTCAATATGAAGCCTGAGGAGCTGCCGGAGTTTATCGGGGAGAATGGGCATTTTTCAACGATATTTGATTTTTGTGCACAGTGCTTAAGTGATGGAGAGCATGGCTGGTATGATGCACCGGAAATAGATTTTGATACATGGAGAAAGACCATTCTTGGTTCACAGCTTGAGACAGAAAAGTACGGCTTTAAGGCCAATATCATAGAAAATCATGATGAGCCGAGAGGTGCCTCAAGATTTTTACCAAAGCATGCTCAAAATCCTGCCGGAATAAAGATGTTAGGAACGGTCAGCGTACTGCTTCGAGGCATTCCGTTTATATACCAGGGACAGGAAATCGGTATGCAAAATGCAAAATGGAACAGTATAGATGAGTATGACGATATCAGCACAAAGGATCAGTACAAGGCAGCACTTGCAGCAGGCTTATCAAAGGAGCAGGCACTTGCAGCCTGTGGAAGGATGAGCAGGGATAATGCAAGGACACCTATGCAGTGGAGTGATGAGGCAAATGCCGGTTTTACCACAGCAAAGCCATGGCTTAAGGTTAATGAAAACTATAAGGCTATCAATGTTGCGGCGCAGGAAAAGGATCCTTCATCTGTTTTGAACTATTACAGAAGGCTTGTGGCACTCAGAAAGTCAGATGAATTTAAGGAGCTGTTCACCTACGGCAGATGTGTTCCGGCATATGAGGATACAGATGGCATCATGGCTTATTACAGAGAGGATGAAAATAAGCGAGTGCTGGTTGTGGCAAATTTTGGCAGTAAAGAGGCACAAATCAGGCTGGATGGCAGTGTGAAAAAGGTGCTTTTGTCCAACACAAATGATGCTGAAAAGAGCACTGTTTCAGTGGGAGCATCAGAGCTTAAGCTTGAAAGCTGTGAGGTTTTGGTGGTGCTTGTAAAATAGCATAATTTGATACAGCATTAAAGAAACTAGGCTGAATTTTTACAAAAAGAGACATCTAAAAGAGATAACAAAAAGAGATAACTAAAAGAGATAATAAAGAGATAAGGAGGGCATAATGAGCAAAAACAATAACGAAAAATGGTGGAAAAAGGCGGTAGTTTACCAGATTTATCCAAAGAGCTTTCAGGATTCTAACGGAGACGGCTTTGGTGATTTGCAGGGTATCATCAAAAGACTTGATTATCTTGAGACGCTTGGAATCAATGCAATATGGCTTTCGCCGGTATTCAAATCACCGCAGGCGGACAACGGTTATGACATTTCTGATTACAGGGATATTGATCCGACGTTTGGCAGTCTCGATGATATGGAGGAGCTCATAAACGAGGCAAAGAAGCACAATATAAGAATTATGATGGATCTTGTTTTAAATCATTCTTCAAACGAGCACAGGTGGTTCAAGGAGGCTAAAAAGAGCAAGGACAATCCATACCATGACTGCTATATTTGGAGAGACGGAGATGAAGGCGTGCCGCCAAGTGATATGAAGGCTTGTTTCGGTGGAAGCGCATGGGAATATGTGCCGGAAATCGGACAGTATTATTTCCATCAGTTTTTACCGGAGCAGCCGGATTTAAACTGGGAGAATCCAAAGGTCAGAAGAGCAATCTACGATATGATTCTCTGGTGGATGGACAAGGGAGTCGGCGGCTTCAGACTTGATGTAATCGACCAGATAGCAAAAGAGCCGGACAAGAGAATCACCATAAACGGACCAAGGCTTCAGGAATATTTTAAGGAACTGAGCAGGGAGACCTTCCAGAATGGCGACCTGATTACCGTGGGTGAGGCATGGGGCGCAGACACAGAGCGCGCAAAGCTTTACAGCAATCCGGATGGCAGCGAGTTTTCTATGGTGTTCCAGTTTGAGCACATAGGGCTTGACCAGAAGGAGGGCGGCGAGAAATGGGACCTTGCACCGCTTCCGTTTAAAAAGCTCAAAAAGATAATGGCTCACTGGCAGAATGAGCTCTACAACTGTGGCTGGAACAGTCTGTTCTGGGACAATCATGACCTGCCGCGTATCGTGTCAAGATGGGGCAATGACAGGGAGTACAGAGTGGAATCTGCAAAGATGCTTGCTATATTGCTGCACGGCATGCAGGGTACACCATACATCTATCAGGGCGAGGAGCTGGGCATGACAAATGTACAGTATGATATCGAGGATTATAAGGACTGTGAAATCATAAACATGTACCATGAGCGCCTTGAAAAAAGGATACTCAAAGGATGAAATCATGAAGTCCATTTACGCAAAGGGCCGTGACAATGCAAGGACACCTATGCAGTGGGATGACTCGGCAAATGCCGGCTTCACCACAGGAACACCTTGGATAAAGGTAAATGACAATTACGACAAAATAAATGCCAAATCACAGGTGGATGACCCTGATTCAATCTTTAGCTGCTACAAGAAGCTTGTTCAGCTGAGAAAGGATTATCCGGTATTTGTTGATGGTAAATTCACACTTTTACTTGAGGATGATGAGAATATTTTTGCATACAGAAGAAAAAATGAAGAAAAAACCATGATTGTTGTGTGCAATTTCTTTGACAAGGAGATACCAATGCCGCTTGCAAAGGAGTGTGAGGGCATGGAGGTGCTGATTTCAAATTATAAGGATACCTCTGATATGTCAGTACTCAGACCTTATGAGGCCAGGATGTATATACGATAGATAAAATTGATACCGCTTGTTTTTATAAAGGTGTTTTATAAAAGCAGGCGGTATTATTGTATTTTTTAAGGATAATGTATATAATAAGTTACCGAAAAAATTCAATGGACGATGAAAGGAACCAATTCCATGTTTGATATAATAATAATAGGCAGTGGTCCGGCAGGATTGTCTGCAGCAATATATGCAAAGAGAGCCAATCTGAATGTGGCAGTAGCAGAAAAAGAATACGAGGGGACAGGCCAGATAGCCGAGAGTGGGAAATGTGAACAACTATCTGGGGCTTCCCAACATAAACGGATACGACCTGGGAGAAAAATTCAGGGAGCATGCAGTGTCTCTTGATGTAGAATTTATCGAAAAAGAAGCAGTGCAGATAGAAGCAGTGCAAAATGGTGAGAAAGAAGAATCAGTGATATACAGAGTGAAATTCGATGATGACACGATAGCAGAGGCAAGAGCGCTCATCTATACCGCAGGAGCATATCCGAGAAAGGCAGGAGTGCCGGGAGAGGAT
>VOFG01003567.1_pt1 | contig 207069 bp, 205 predicted proteins | sample 5384171 | NCBI WGS metagenome assembly VOFG01 (sample SAMN12384726, study PRJNA508395) | human gut metagenome | isolation source: healthy gut F | host: Homo sapiens | reverse complement strand
TTCAACAATCCATTTTTCAATATTCCGTGTTTCAGCACTGAAATTTACTCCTATTTTAAAGAGTTTCCGTTCATCCATCTCGAAAGGAAGAGCGTAATGCTTGTCCTTTATCTGCTGCAATGCTTCTTCTGCCGTACCGTTCAGTTTAAATTCCATGATATAGATGAATTTGTCTGTCTGCAAGACAAGGTCGATGCGTCCTTCGCTTGTATGATATTCCACTTTGGCATAGAAACCGACCAGTTTAAAGACGATGAAAAGTACATTCTCGTAATGCAGTTCCTGATCGCGAATCACTTCGTAGGTGGTATCTGCAAAGAAACTTTGCAGACGACGGAAGAAAGAATCATAATCACCGGAACGTACTTCACGGACAAATTTCTGAATTTCAAACGGAGATTCTACCTTATTTACATTCGCATAATAAGGAAGCAGGAAACGGACAAATCCTTCTTCTACTTCACGATTCGGGAAACCTAACCGATACATTCCAAATTCTTCATCATACCCTTTAATGGTGAGGTAGCCACTCTGATAAATCACCGGAATGGGATTAGTAGATTCAGAGTCTATGCTATTCAATACTTGGGCGTCGGTTTCTTCATGCGTCATCCGCTCCAAGTCATAATGATGTTTTTGCAGCAATTTCACCAGATAGGTCGGTGTGCCCGTTTCAAACCAATAGCTGCCAAATTCTCTATACTTAAAAGCATTGAGCAGACTGAACGGATTGTACATGCCAATTGAATTGTGTGTAAAATGATAGCCATCATAACATTCTTTCAATTCCGCACAGAGTTTATCATACGTCACACCGCGTACGTCCGCAAATTCATGAAGTTCGGCATCCAAAGTATCATGAAGTTCCTGATCGCTGACACCACAGATTTCAACATAATCTTCCGCATTGAAATATCATCCAGATTGTTCAAGTCACTAAATACACTGACTTTACCAAACTTTGTCACACCGGTAAGGAATGCAAACTTGATGCAACCGTCCATTGTTTTAAGCGCTCCATAAAAAGGCTTTAATGTATTCCGAAATTGCTTTTGCAATTCCTTATTGCCGATGGCTTGCAACATGGGCTTGTCATATTCGTCGACAAGAATAACCACACGTTGCCCCGCCAACTTACAGGCGCGCTCTATAATACCGGCAAAACGCAAAGAAAACGAACGTTCGGACGGCTCGGCACCATATAGTTTTTCCCATGCTGTCAGCGATTTATCAAGTATATTATCCAGACTTTCGGATGTATCATATTTCTCGATATTAAGGTCCAGATGCAGTATGGGATATTTTGTCCAGTCCTTTTCCAGTTTTTCCATAGCCAGCCCTTCAAACAGTTCTTTCTTTCCTTTAAAATAGGCCTCTAAGGTGGAGACGAGCAGACTCTTTCCGAAACGGCGCGGACGACTCAAGAAGTAATAACTTCCAGTCTTTACCATTTGATACATCAGTGCTGTCTTATCAATATAGAAATAACCGTCATTACGAATTTTTTCGAAATTCTGAATACCGATCGGATAAATTTTATGGCTCATATTCTCTTCTTTTATTAATCAATGCCTTTCTTGCAAAGATATATATTTTTAATAGAAATCTTTGTCATGGCAGGTTAAAAGATTCTTTTCAATCATTCATTCTGCACATTTCCCCGGAAACTTAGGGACGATAAAATAAGGGGATGATGACTGCACAAAATTACGAAAAGCCCGGACTTTCGCAAGCTCGGGCTTTCTGTATCTTGGGACGCCTCCTTTACCTATAGGGAAATGGGCGACTAGCAATTGATTCTAGTACAACAAAAAAAGACGTTCCAAGAGTAAAGATAAAAGGGATACCAGTGGGAAATGTGGGGAGGCATCCCTTTCTTTTGATAGGAACAAAGATGGAAGGATGGACTTTCACAAGCTGTGTCCTTCGCTTTGTTCCGGGGTAAAAAATATCTTTTCACACATAGGTGAAGAAGGGTTTATTTTCAATCTCTATTATTGAGCACCTTTCTTAAAGGTCACTGTAAACTCTGTTCCATTACCGGCTACATCTCCCCATTTAGAAGTTGCTTTCAGAACAACCACTGCCGAGATGTCACTACCAATAATTTCCTGTGCGGCAGTAGTAGTATTCAGTTTCACTTTACCGTTATTCTTCAATTCATCAGCATCAAAATACTTCTTGAAGTCATCCGCAGATTTCGGTTCGAAACTGATAGACAGGCCGTATAACGCAAGGGCATCTTTAGCAGTAGAAACATCAAATTGACCACTAGCATTAGTCGGCCACATTTCTTTACCTCTCGAGTCTTTCCAAGTGAAATTGTAACCATCCTTTTCACTTTCAGTCTGTGGATTGAAATCTTTTTGACAATTCTATTTCATCAGCCTTAGTTGAAGTTTCTTTAAGACGAATCTTCGGAAGAGTTAATGTACCATTCAATTCATCAACAGGCATAAGCATATTTACTACATTCTTGTTATCAGCAGGAGCAATTGATTTACCATTAGATGTCACACCAAATGTCACTGAAATCGGATTTGCTTTACCTTCTTTCTTATAAGAATAGTTAACAGTACCAGCAGTAATAGTATAAACGTAGGAACCACCATCTACACTTCCTACACCTGCCGGAGAAATTGCAGGTGCAATAACAATCTCACCGGCAGTTTTTCTCTTGTTAAGATCCGTAAAGACTGAAGCCTCATAAGCCTGTGTCAAGTTTCTTGTTAATTTCACAGATGACACGTTATCACCACCTTCACGTGACATAATCATCATTTCCTGACCCGGAGTAGAGTTCAATAAGTTCCAATCCCAAACGAGTTCACTAGCTGCAGTTGCGCTGACCTTAATATCGGCACTAACTGTTACAGTCTTGTTATCCTTTGTCAGGATTACAGATACTTTATCGATGCCATTTTCACTAGTTGTCACATAACTTGCAGGCACTTTGATTTTAACTGCATTACTTTCCAGTATCATGCAAAGTGTTACAGCGTTATCAGCAGGATCAGACACACTGGTAGCACTATTCAAATCTGCAACAGGTGATCCTGTTGTACCAAGTGCTGCTAAAATAGCACTTAATCCAGCCAGATTATCGGCACCGGTACCATCAGCTGTAAGCGTGTATACCTTTGCAGCGCTGTTCCATTTCAGTTTATCGAATGTGAGAGCTACAGGAGCACCCTTACTTGTTAGAGTAACTTGAGCATAGGCAGTACCAGTTAAGTCTGTTGTTCCGCCATCACGAGTAACTGTAATAGTAGGAGTAACCTGACATACATTACCAACCGCTGCATCTGCTTTAGCTTTTAAAACACCTTCTGTTAAAGTGAAATTACCTTCATTCATTCCAGATTTAGCATAGGTAACTTTAAACTTAGACAAGTCAATACCCAGTTCGTCTACTGTTTTCTCTACTTCATTGGTAGATGTTCCGTCAGCGTCTGGAGTTACAGTAAACACATAAGCACTTCCTGCCGCATAGTCGATCTTATCATCTGCGTTTTCTTTTATAAGGCTGTTCGGTTCAGTACCACCTGCCCATTTATAATCAATCTTATTGATATGAAGTGTCTGTTGAGTCATTGCAAAATAATCAGAAGAGATATCTGAATATTCTGTTTTATCATCCTTACCTATCACAGTCAGAGCTACGGCAAACCCTTTGCCTTCGATAGCGCCTGCTTTTTTCAAAGTCACCTCTATCAAATTAGGTTCATTAGCTACTGCTTTTTACAGCACCTACCGTGAATACACCAGCGGCACGAGTCAACACTTGAGCATCTGTAGTAATTGTATATTTACTATCCGCTTTAGTCAGCTCTGCAACTGCTGAAGCCGGAGATACACGGAATCTTACTTTCTTTTCAAGGGTATTACCTACTTCGTGCCAAGTTTGGGCAGTATTAATTCCCGTAGTATATTGAGATGTTTCAGCGACTTTCAATGATGTAAATTCTACAATTCTGTCTGCTGATTCCGGCACATACACAATGCTCTGAATCATACCTTTGATAGCGTCGATTTCTTTCTGAAGAGCATCTTGCATCTTCTTCAATTCGCTATCTTTTGTTTGCAATTCAGTAGCAATAATATCCTGCACCTTTTTAGTCAGAGAATTATCACCAGTGGGTGCAAGCAATGCAGCCAAGTCGTTCTTTGTATCATTAATTTGCTTGATAATGGCAGCATAGTCTGCATATTTACCTTCTCCGATGCCTACGTAAGCATCGATAGCTTCCAGCAATTCGTCCAATTTACCGAAGTTAGCCGCTACAGCATCACGGTCTTTATATATATCATTATATATGGTAGTAATGATAGTCTCCAACGACTGTTCTGTACCGAACGGGAATTTGACATCCTTAACCGTTGCGGCGATCTGTGACTTGATAGCTTCCGATACATACGTAGCTAACTCGCTCGGCGTACCCCCTGTAGTGAAAGCATCCCTTATCTGTTGGTTTACCAACTTTACCAAACCCGTCTCTTCATAACCGGCTAGCGACCCGTTTGCTGCAAACTGTTTTTCCGCAGTAATCAAATGATCCAATGTTGATTTAGCAGTTTCGAGATCAGTAATCTTCTGTTTCAATTTAGCAATGTAATCATCACCTCCTAAAGCTTCTTTCAAAACTTTCAACTCATTTTGAGCAGTAGCCAATTTACCTGCCAAGTCTGCCGCATTTTCACCTACAGCAGTTTTCAACGACTCTTTCAAATCTGCAATCTGCTGCGTCAATGATGTTTCGGAAGACGGATCATTCACGAGTTTTTCCAGTTTCGCCAATTGGTCTTTCAATTCCTTGCTTGCTTTATCAACAGCCGCATTCATGTCTTCTGTGCTCACAGGACTGGTCGATGTGATTTTATCAACCTGCTCCTGCAAGCCTTTAATGTCATCATCGTAATCTTTACAACTCGTTACAGTTGTACTGACTGTAAGCGTCAATGCCCCGAAAAGCATTACCCTAACAAAATTTTTCTTCATAACTACTTAAAAATTACATTAATAATATATTATTAAACACTAAGTTTCAATAATAGACCGCCCGTTACTTTGTAGGTAACGGAGAAACCTTTGTTCCTGCTCTTTTGGAGTAGTCAATACGGAAAAATGAAACAATATGCGATTACATTTTTACCCCTGCTTCTTAGAAGCGGCAGAGGGGCGGGAGACCTTTTGCAAAATTTAGAAGTTAACAAAGCCCTAATACAAAGAATCCGCGTGTTTTATTTGTTTAATTCCTGTTTTGAGTAGTTTATTAGAAAAAATGTATGATTTCGTTTGGTTGTTTTAAGAAATATGCTCATATTTGCACCGATATTTCAACCCGTTACCTACAAAGTAACAGAATAAAAATCAAGCACTTACACCGACCACAGATCGTTTTATAAAATCAAGTACCTGCATATTTGCTTCATCAATTTTCTTATTTCGGAAAGGCTTCAAATAAGTTTCTGTCACGGTGATGGACGAATGTCCCATCGCTTCGGAAATAATACCCGGATGAATTTCGCAATAATACGCAGTCGTAGCCCAGGTATGGCGGGCGGTGTACGAGCTCAACCGGTCTTTGAGTCCCAATGCCTTTCCTAATAATTCCAACTGATAATTAAAATTGCGCAATGCCAGTTGATATTCCCTATACGCCTTTGGCGAACCTTCGTCACTATGAAGAATCGGGAACAAATAAGGCGACTGTTCCTCCCGATTCATATACTTTTGCAAAAGAAACATCGCTTCCGTCGTCAACGTCACAGACAACGGACGTCCCGTTTTACGACGACGATAACTAATCACATTTCCCCGGAGATCACTCTTGCGCAAATAAGCCAAGTCGACAAAAGGCAGTCCCCGAAGCAAGAACATAAGAATGAACAACTCCTGCGCCCCCTTCATGGCAGGAGTGATGGCGTCCGACTGCAACAGACGGGCAAATACCTTCTTCATATCCTCCATATCCAGTGCCCGACGGCGGTCTGCCCGCGTACCTGTATATACGGAGCGAAAAAGATGCGGCACGTATGATGCCTTCCGAAGATCGACAGCGCGATTGTAAACCGCACGCAACGTGCGAAGATACGTAGACACCGTATTCCAACTACACCCACGTGCACGAAGACTACCCTCAAAATGCTTCAGCCACTCCGGAGTGATTTCCCGAAACGACAAACGATCGGAACCCTGAAAAGTAAGAATCGCATTCAACGTACTTCTGTATACATGAGCAGTCCCTAAATTTCCACTCTGCTGCAAATCAACAGCCACTTGTTTCATAAACAAAGTAAAACTTTCCTTTTTCATTAAAAATAAATTAATAATTAATATTTACTTTTCCCACATTTTACTTTAGTAAAATACAAAAATATATCTTCTAAAATTTACATACATAAAATCTAAAAAATAAAAAATAAAACATTTACATTAATCATCAAAGTAAATTTCATACATTTGCACAATTTTTCAAACAACATATTATTTTAACCATTTAAAGTATAAAAAAATTATGAACAACAATGAACCAGCTGCCGAACGCTACAGCATTAATGGATTCAAGTATTTCTCCGAATTGGCGAAGGAGTATTTTCCCGATCTGGCAAACGCTTCTTCCGCCAGCAAAAAAATGCGCAAACGCATTAAAGCAAACAAGACATTGAACGAACAACTGGTTGCTGCGTATTACACCAGCCAAACAATCGATGTCAGTCCTGAAATGCAGCTAATCATCTACCGACACTGGGGACCTCCCCACATTGACTTGCCGACAAACGTTTAGCGCGTAACAGAAAACGAAAACACGGACAAGAAATAAAAGGAAAATCGAACTATATATTTTTAAATATATCATTTATCTTTTATTGTTTATTATGTATTCCACTTTGCGTTCATCACTTTTTTTCAAAACGAAGATAACTACCAATCATACAGCTATTTACAGAAAGAAAAAAGCGTTCCACAAAGCGTTCGGCAAAAATGACCGTTTTTTCACTACAAACAAGACCTTCGAATCCCCCCAAACGAAGGCTTTGTTTTTTCTCCAACAGAAGCTCCACCAGTCACAAACAGAAGCTCCACCAACCACCAACAAAAGCTCCGCCAACCACCAACAGAAGCTCCGCCAACCACCAACAGAGCATTCGTTCCATCCCCACTCCTTCCCCGGCTTCATGAAAGAAGAAAAAAACAGCCATTTGCGCATCGCGGCACCCTTTATTCATCCACACCCGTCCGCACGGAACCACACCCCTTGCGCATCGCACAAGAACGGCGTACCTTTACAGAAATTTAAAACGATAACCCAATGAACAATTTCAATTTTGAAGCCATGATGGAACATGGTTTTCTCATTATCCCCAAAGCCCTGCTACAACAACAAATAGAAGACCCGAACATAGAAGCCGGAGAAATAGAAGCGCTCCTGAAAATCCTGATGAAAGTCAACTATTCGGACACGTTATACAGCGACCGGCAGCACAAAGACTACCTGTGCAAAAGAGGCGAAAGCATGTTCAGCTACCGCGACTGGAGCCGCATTTTCCGCTGGTCTGTCGGAAAAACCTTCCGATTCATACACGCCCTTGCCATCCTGGGGATCATCGAAATCGTCCCCCATCCCAACAACTCGTCCCTGCATATCCGTGTCGTCGAATACGACAAATGGGTAGGAGCCCCCGACAGCGGCAAGCAGAAAAAGAAAGCCGTCAACGAGAAGTTCCGCCTGTTTTGGAATGAGTTTCACAGCATCACGCAGCTTCCCAAAGAAAACATCGCCAAAGCGCAACGCGAATGGAAAAAATTAAGCGACAAGGAACAGCAACTCGCCATCGACAAGGTAGAAGATTATTATTTCCACCAAACAAACATCAACTACCTGCTCCACGCTGCCAGCTATTTATCCAACAAAGCTTTCCTAAACGAATACTGATAAAACGAATCCCAATTAAACGAAGACTGATTAAACAAACACTGATTATGAATACCGAAAACAGAGTTTCACCACAGGCTCCCGAAATAGAAGAAGCCATCATCGGCGCCTGCCTGATAGAGCAGAGGGCTATACCACTGATAGCCGACAAGCTGCGCCCCGAAATGTTCTATGTCCTGCGCCACCAACTGATCTACGCCGCCATACTGGCTATGTACCACGCCGGAATGAAGATAGACATCCTCACCGTAAAAGAAGAGCTTTCCCACCGCGGAAAGCTCGAAGAGGCGGGCGGAGCGTTCGGCATCACCCAGTTGAGCAGCAAAGTGGCGACTTCCGCCCACCTCGAATATCACGCGCAGATCGTACACGAGAAATATCTACGACGCGAAATGACCTTGGGATTCAACAAACTACTCGCCTGCTCGCTAGACGAAACGATGGACATCGACGACTCGTTGATGGACGCGCACAACCTGCTCGACCGTCTGGAAGGCGAATTCGGCCACAACAACCACATGCGGGACATGGATGAACTGATGACCGCCACCATGACCGAAGCCGAAGGACGTATTGCCAACAACATAAACGGAGTGACCGGCATCCCTACCGGACTGGCAGACCTGGACCGCATGACGTCCGGACTCCAAAACGGCGAACTAGTGGTAATCGCCGCCCGTCCCGGCGTAGGAAAAACGGCATTCGCACTACATCTGGCACGAAACGCAGCCATGGCAGGACATGCCGTAGCCGTCTACAGCCTCGAAATGCAAGGAGAAAGACTGGCCGACCGATGGCTGACAGCAGCCAGCGAAGTCAGTGCCCGCCATTGGCGGTCAGGAACCGTCAGCCCGCAAGAGCTTGCAGAGGCACGCACGGCAGCCGCCGACCTCAAACGCCTGCCGATACACGTAGACGACAGCACCTCGGTCAACATGGAACACGTACGATCCAGCGCGCGACTGCTGCAAAGCCAACATGCGTGCGACGCGATCATTATAGACTACCTGCAACTCTGCGACATGACAACCGGCCAAAACAACCGCAACCGCGAACAGGAAGTGGCACAAGCCACCCGCAAAGCGAAGTTGCTGGCCAAAGAGCTAAACGTACCGGTGGTACTGCTTAGCCAGCTAAACCGCGAATCGGAAAACCGCCCCGCAGGCCGCCCCGAACTGGCACATCTCCGCGAAAGTGGCGCAATCGAGCAGGATGCGGACGTCGTGATATTACTCTACCGCCCCGCCCTCGCACGAATAACAACCGACCGCGAAAGCGGTTACCCTACCGAAGAACTAGGCATAGCAATCATAGCCAAACAACGCAACGGAGAGACGGGAAACGTATACTTCAGGCATAATTCGGCAATGACAAAAATCACCGAATACGTCCCACCGCTGGAATACATGCTGAAACATGCTAAATAGATACAGATTCACTCCGATTCCATACAATTTTATATTACAATATAAAGCTGTATGGAATTTCTTTTTTTATTTCATTATTGATATAAAATAAATAGCGAAATACTTGACTTTCCCTTTCAAATTTCGTATATTTGTAATGTCAACAAGGACAGAAAATATTATTACTTAAACCTTAACTTTTTTAAATGTATGAATGTATTAGTAGAACGCTATCAGCGCAGAAAGTATGTGAATCAGCCGAATTCACAGATGTTGTATTATGTACGCCAGAAATCGGGTACAGTGAGAGTGATGGACATCAACAAGCTGGCCGATGCCATCGAAGCGAACTCATCGCTTACAGCAGGAGATGTGAAGCATTCCATCGAGGCTTTTGTTGAGCAGTTGCGCCTGTCGCTCACCCAGGGAGACAAGGTGAAGATCGACGGATTGGGCACGTTCCATATCACGTTGAGCAGCGAAGGGGCGGAAAAGGAGAAGGATTGCACGGTGCGCAATATCCGCAAAGTAAATGTTCGTTTTGTGGCAGATAAGGCGCTTCAACTGGTGAACACGAGTCATGCCACTACCCGAGGCGAGAATAATGTCGATTTCATCCTGGCCGGAAAGGGTGACGGAGAAGACGCGGATGGTGGAAACAGCGGTAGCGGTGGAAGCGGAGAAGCTCCGGACCCGGCAGCTTAATCATTAAAAACAGTGCCGCATGGGTATTACAGAGTGATTTCTACAGTTACTCTCCATGCGGTTTCTGTTTTCTTCTACATTTATTTTTTAATTCTCAATTTTCAATCCTCAATTTATTAAAATGCTCGATAAAATCATAGAGATCATTATGACGATCCTGCCCTTTCTGGGCAGTAATCGCAAAAAGCGCAAAGTAATGGCGCAAGAAGTAAAAGAGTTCAGCGAACTGGTGAAAGACCAATATACTTTTCTGATGCAGCAATTGGAAAAAGTGTTGAAGGATTATTTCGACCTTAGCTCGAAAGTGAAAGAGATGCATACGGAGATATTCTCATTAAGAGATCAGCTGGCACAGGCTGCTGCCTTACAATGTATTAATAAGGAATGTGCACAACGTAGTGCAGCAGAGGCATGATAATGATTCAATTAATGCAAATTATGGAACCTGTGCAATTTACAGAACCTATTCAATCTATTTAATCCATTCATGAGAACTATAAACCTGATAGTAATCCATTGCTCCGCTACACGCGAAGACAAGGATTTCACGGAATATGACCTGGACGTCTGCCATCGCAGACGAGGATTCAACGGAACGGGTTATCATTTCTATATCCGCAAGAACGGGGATATAAAATCTACCCGTCCGATAGAACGAATTGGTGCGCACAGCCGCGGTTTCAACAAAGAAAGTATAGGTATCTGCTATGAGGGCGGACTCGATTGCAAAGGACAACCGAAAGATACCCGTACCGAATGGCAGAAACATTCGCTCCGGGTATTGATTCTCGCTTTATTGAAAGATTATCCGAATTGCCGGATCTGCGGACATCGGGATCTAAGTCCCGACCTGAACGGAAACGGCGAAATAGAACCGGAAGAATGGATCAAGGCCTGTCCCTGTTTTAATGCTGAAACGGATTGGGATAAAGTCTAAAAAAAAATAGCTTTATTATAATTTAGGCACGGATAACACGGATTTCACGGTTGCTTTGTACAAGCATAGCACTAACCGTGAAATCTATGTAATCCGTGCCTAATCTTTAACTTATGATTTTGCTAGACTACGCGTTATCAAAGGTTGTTTCAAACCGACGCAATATGCTGTCTAATTTTCCAACGAGGTAAAAAGGTAGATTTATCAATTTGAATTCTTTTCCGTCTGCCGTCTTTACCTCATCCACAGCATAAGGCTGCGACCATATTCTGACTGCAACAGTCTGATTAGAGTGATTCATAAAAGAATGTAAGGAACGCAAGTGGGCGTTATGCCCTGATTTGACTTCAATGGGATAAACCATCGAATCCTGCACCCACACATAATCGACTTCTGCATTAGAACCACTTTTATTACGCACCCAGAAACAACGTTTCTGACTGACTTTATCTGTCAGTGTCAACAGTTCTTGCGCTACAATCTGCTCCGCTATCATACCACGCCAAGCATCCATTATATCTTTTGCTCCCAAAACCTCTTTCTGTACTTGTGCCGCATAATTCACCAATCCTGTATCTAACCAGACCAGTTTGGGCATACGCTTTATTTCAGGAGTGGCCGGAACTTCCGTTGCCGTAGTCGGATAAACTAATTCCAGCAACATCGCCTTTTCCAATAAACGAAAAGCCTCTCCCACTTCCCGAGCATTATAAGACGAACCAGCAAATCCTCCTAAAGTTATAATTTGTCCAGCTTTATGCCATCCTTCTTTTAATATAAAGCGAATCACTTCCGGAAGTTGTTTTCCCAAAGCATATTTTTCCACATCATCCCGGTAGCCTTGCAAAAGAGTTTCATAAGTGGACTCCAAGGATAAAATATCCCTGCGCTCCGCATAGAGTTGTACAACTTCCGGCATACCTCCAATCAACGTATAGATATCAAACAATAACATCAAACGATCATGGAAAGCGAGAGTGATTTCAGGCTTATCTAAAACGGATAATAAAGGTTCTTCTCCAACAGCACCCAGAAACTCGCGAAACGAACAAGGACGCAATGCCATATATTGCACCCTCCCCACTGGAAATGAAACACGTACATCTATCAGGTTTTCTAATAATGAACCGGCAGCAATTACATAAATATCAGGTAATTCTTCATAGAAATAGCGTAATAACGCTACTGCCTTTGCTGAATTTTGAATTTCATCAATAAAAAGTAATATAGTTCCTTCATTCCTTATCTTTCCACAATGTGCAAAAAATAAAGGCATCAAATCTTTTAGAGATACATTCAACTCAAACAAGGATGCTGCCTCCCGTTTCTCCAAATTCAAATACAGGTAATTGTCAAACTGCTTTCCAAATTCGTTGACTACCGTTGTTTTACCGACTTGCCTTGCTCCACGCAATATCAAAGGCTTTCTATGCGTATCGTCTTTCCATCTTTCCAGATGAAATAAGATATCTCTTTTAAACATAAAACCACAAATTTATTGATTTTCAGCAACAAAGTTATAAAGAATTTCCAAAGATGGGGCAAAACACCATTGATTTTGTTTCAAAGATGGGGCAAAAGTCTATCGTTCATGTTTCAAAAATGGGGCAAAGCCACCTAATACTGTCGTAAAGATGGGGCAAAAAGAACGTATTTACAATCAGCTAATCTACAAATTAGACGACTTACCATGTACTAACTCCAATCGTACATCGTAAATCGTCTAATCGTAAATGAACTTAATCGTAAATTATTTTTCTACTTCACGTCGAATGCAGCATCAATCAACGCTTTCAAGTTCAGATAATGACTTCTGTATATTCCACTGGAAGCATTTGCCGCATTGGTCAGGTCTCTTCTAAGATCAGTCAACTGTCCGCGTGCAATAGTCGGTGCTTCAGAAGGGAAATCGAAAGCTACGAGCGAATAACCACCCAGACTTCCGAGCGAACCGGAACTGTTCTTCGGTTTATCAAGCATTCCAATCAACGCATTGACATAAGTCTTTTGCAAACTACGTTGGGAAGCATCCGGTTTCTTTCCTCCTTGCATATCGCTCCAGATACTCTTCTTCAAATCACGGAACAAATCGTTGGCTGTGTATGCCTTCACTCCGTTGACCAGTTCGTTGTCCGTCATCTTATCAAGTGTGCGGCTGCTAAGCAGTTGTTTCAATGTACTGCTCTGTACACGGTAGATCGAATTGAAAGTATTGATACCAGTTCTTTCGGACAGTTTATCATCCATCAGCCAGGTCGGTGTGGTAAACAGTTCCTTGTTCAGGAAGTCGACCGCTTTCTTCTGAATATCCTTCGGAACATATTCCACCGCTTTCATGTCTGTCTGTTCCACAGAAATCGGATTGTGGTAGATACCGGCCACATTGGTAGCCACATGGCCCATGTACAAGTCGAATTGTCCCACCACATTCTGATACAAACGGACAGCTTTCATATAACCCTCATTCGGTTCATAAGTCCAGTTCATGATTTCAGGCATCACACGTTTCAGGTTTTTGATTCCATACGAGCTTGCCAGCATGGCATCATCTCCCAAATCTTCACTCTGGTTGCGGGGATCGTTTCTGTCGAGTTCCGTTCCGAACGTATAGCGTTTGTCCTCCCGCAGCTTCTCAATGATCCACTTATTCAAATGAGGTATTTCGGCTTCCGCCGTTTCATATTCAGGCATCCAACGATAGCCCCATTCAATCGCCCATTTATCATACATACCGATACGGGGGAATATTCCCGAACGTGAAACGTTGTCTTCCGGCTGTGCCACATAGTTGAAGCGTGCATAGTCCATGATAGACGGTGTATGACCGTTGGCTTCCACCCATATTTTGTCTCTAAGTTTCTCTACCGGGACGGTATTGGAAGAACCGAAGTTATGACGCAGTCCTAATGTATGTCCCACCTCGTGGGAAGATACAAAACGTACCAGTTCGCCCATCAGTTCATCGTCGAACATCGGTTTGCGTGCTCCCGGATCAATGGCTCCTGCCTGCACGATGTACCAGTTGTAAAGCAGGCTCATCACATTGTGATACCAGTTGATATGCGTTTCAAGAATTTCACCGCTGCGAGGGTCGTGCACGTGAGGTCCGCTTGCGTTCGGAATATCGGAAGGCTTGTACACGATAGCCGAATGGCGGGCGTCTTCCAAGCTCCAGGTAGGATCGTCCGTCGGTGCTTCTTTGCCGAAGATTGCATTTTTGAATCCTGCTTTCTCAAAAGCGGCTTGCCAGTCGTTCACTCCCTGAATAAGGTACGGAACCCATTTCTTCGGAGTGGCAGGGTCGATATAAATGATAATCGGTTTCTTTGGTTCCACCAATTCGCCACGCAGGTATTTCTCGCGGTCTTCGTCTTTGGGTTCGAGACGCCAGCGGGTGATATTCGCTTTATACTTCACTCCTTGCGGATTCTCGTCAAAATCCTTATAGCTCACAGCAAAGTAACCTACCCGGTCGTCGTGCAATCTCGGTTTCATCGGTTCCTTGGGAAGTAATAGCATAGAGCTGTTCAGTTCGTAAGTCAACGGAGTGGTAGAGGTGGCAAAGAAAGCTGCCAGCAGTTTCTCAAGTCCACTGCCTCCTCCTTTCTTCCGCTGGAAGGTACGCACGGTACGTATTTCGATGTTTTGCGGAAAGGCTTTCAGTGTGTCGATATAACTGGCGTCGTCTACCATGCTGCTCGCTCCGATGTTGTCTTTCACCCGGCTGGTGAATGAAAACATTTCGTTGTCCTTACGGATATAGTCGGTCATGTCGATCACATAGTTGGTAGTTTCTCCTTCTTTGCGGACAGTTTTCAGCGGGAAGGTGGCCACAATGGGTTGAACATTGGAGTTCAATACGGCCTGATACATACCCAGTGTATCAGCAGAATGTTCGAGATAAGAGATTTCACGCACGAACAGTTTGTCGCCGCGTCCTTTCTCGAAACGGATCACTTCGTCGCTGATGTAATCTCCCGGATAGCCGACTTTCCGCTTCTGCGCGTCTACCGGTGCTTTCACAACTCTGTTCACAATCAAAATATCACGTCCGAAAAGAGAGTCGGCTATTTCGAAAAAATATTTACCATCTACATAATGCACTTTGAAAAAGCCGTCCATTGTTTTGGCTTTGCCGGTGATTACTTTTGCGTAAGGTTGCAGAGCATCTTTCTTACTCTTGGCAATGGAGTCAGCCTTGGCTTTATCCACCGCTTCCGTCTTGCTCTTCTTTTTTCTTCTTTTTTCTTGAAGATGTCCGTCGATTGTGCTCCGGCCAATGGGATAATCATTGCCAGAATCATCAGAATTGAAACTAATTTCTTCATGCTTTCTTTTTAATATTTATATACAGATACAAAGATAATAATTATTCGATACCGGCAATGCCATACATATTTAAGTTGTTGATACTAGACATCTTTTCATTCGGTTTGCCTGAAATAGTATATTCCTGTCCGTCAATTGTCAAAGTAAAATTATAGGTATAAGTTAGCCCGGTTTCAAAAGGTACGGCAATCATCATATAACAGGTCTCCAAACTGGCACCAAAATACCCGGCAGTTATCTCGAAGCCGCCATTAGGAAGATTATAAGTAATACTGTTTATCGGAGTACCGGAAATTTTACCTGTCGACAAATCTACAGTTGCTCCATCTTCGTAGGCAATCGGATGGTCACAGCTCACCACCACTTTAGTAAATTTCTTACCGACAAAAGAATCCGGGCATCCCGCACCCGGTAAAGTGATTTGAGAAAACAATGGTTTGAATTCTCCCAAAGAAACAGTTGCAGCAGAATAGCTAGATGTAGTAGCCGAAGCATAAGCAAAGCTATAATTACGATGCGGCATAAACTCTGATTCATAATACTCCTGCACAGCTAAGTTGGGCAAAGCGACAGCCTTATAATCTTGTGAAGCTGCGTTATAGGGCGTATAGGCATAAATAGTGTGATCGCCACCCTTAAATCCTGCAGCAAGTTCGGAAGAAGGATTCAGCGTAATATCTTCAGTCACACGACTATCACGATCATATACTATATACGTTTTACCATCCAATTCTGTAGTAGTAGCCACCGCTACTTCCGACGGAGCATACGGCAAGTTATCCTGCGGTTTGCCATCGGACAACACATATATTCCTATCTTGTCCGCTTCAATCCATCCCTGGCTTCCATGGGAATACACATTATAAGCACCGGAAACAGCAATTTTCCCCACTACGGGAATATCTGCATCTTCTTCTTCACCATCGTCACTGCTGCAACTTACTGAAGACAATACTAAAGCTACACAAGCAGCAAAATAAAACAGTCTATTTTTCATACTTTTCTCGTTTAAATGATTAATTATTTACTGATAGGTTATTTTCTTTTTCCAATTAATATTCTCCTTCATAGTTCGTGCACCATACCATGCCTTTCACATCGCCAAACCCGCTAAAAGTCTTCAATTCCAAATCGGGAGCAAAACCTTCGAAGAGACGTACCATCTGGCTCGTGTTTACATCGATGATGGCGATATCCCCATTTTCCTGCGAAAGTGCCAGCCGGAAATTCGGATCAGTGCTATTTCCCCCATAGCCATAAAACTCACAAACAACAGGACTTCCACTGATGCCGGTGATACGGCTGCCTGCTGTGTAAGCCAGCATATGGCTGCGCATCTGCATACTGTATATATAGAGATTCTTATCTCCATCGGTAAAGTAGAAATAAGGGTTCTTTTCAAAATTGGAGGACATCTTAATGACACTTTGCGGAGTCAATAAGGAGCTGCCGCTGAATCCGTATTGATCCGTACCGGTTATCAGGTGAGAGTTATTATCCATGTCTTTTACGGCAAACTCGTGCAAATCATAATTTCCGGTTCCCTGCACGTCAATCAGCGACACGTAGTTTGACCAAAATGTCAGCCCGCCGTTGGAGGCTACATCTTTCTTTTCGTAAGCCCCTATTGCCAGGCAGCGGGTTCCCGCTCCCATATTGTTCACCCGCAACACACCGGAAGGCACTTCCAAATCCTGATCGTATGTTTCGAAGTAGACGATGGCAGGAGTATAAACTGTTCCCCACTGCGTATAATGTGTGATGCCGATAAAACGGGCATTTTGCTCATCATACAAGATACAACGTTCTTCGTCGGCACACCAATAAGTGACGTTGTGGAACGGTGCGAAACAGGTGATACGGCTACCTCCCTCAAACTCATACGGCATGGCGCCGTACTTCCCGTAATAAGGAATCGCTTTATTGTCAGTGCCTACGGCACGGATATACACTTCCCCCTGTTCGGAGCAAATCACGTAATATTCTTCCTTGAATGCGAAGTCCATTATCTTCAAGCCTTCCGGCTCTTTACGGTTTTCAAATTCGTGGGCAAGCCACATGTCTTTTTGCAACGAATTGCCATCTAGCGTGACACTTCCACTACCCTGATTTATCAGGATTTTCGGCAAACCTGACACGTAGGAACCGGAGATAGAGCCTAATACATAATAGTAATAGATCCCGAGCGGGTCTGTACCCAGACCATCTTCGATGATGTTTTCTACATCGTGCGTAGCCCGGAGGCCGGGATTGATGAAAGATAAAGAAGATTTTCCGTCTCCTTTGTTGGAGAGAATCATCCAGCCCCAGTCGAAACTGTTCTTTCCCGTCAAGGTATATTTATTGCTGATGTATGTTTCATTCGTTTCCTTATTGATGACTTTCAGTATCAGTTCGTACGTTCCGCCTTTTTCGAACTGATACTTCAGATGATAACCTGTGTAGATCAGTTCACGGTTCAGATACCATTGAACGGTGAAAAGTTCATCAACATTCCCGATGTCCGTTGAGAAGTTGATGGGCGCATCCATCTCGAAAAGGTCGCCTACCATAAACGTGTAGTCCGATGAAGCGGAGTTCACAAAAGAAACTTTGGTAGAGTTTGTATAGTCATAGTTTCCCAAATCGTCATAACAGCCGGTTATCACGAGAAGCTGCAGGATTGAAATGAATAGTATTGTTTTTCGCTTCATAATTTATTATCAGTTATCGAGAATGGTTTCATACAGCGGTGTCACTCCGTCTGTATCATAATATTGGTAATTGCCTTGCTGCCACTGGTCTTTCCACCAGGCCTTGAAGTCGGCTATCAGGTTGACAAACTCAATACCGGTGTATTTATCCAATGATTCGAGTATCTCACCATCCATGAAAATGATAAAAACACGGTATTTCATATCCGAATAAGTACCCAGATTGGCTGCCGAACTCTGGTTCCACCAAACAGGTTGGGAAATCCGGTCGGTCACTTGAATCGTGACGTGTTTGTATTCTGCCGGACCCACCAGACAGTTTTCCACTGCATCCAGTGAAAGGGTAAGGGTGTAGTCTGTGTTGAGCAGGTCTTCATTGCGATAGACGGTGACTTCGTAGGTGTCTTCCGCCAGTCCGCTATGGAAGATGCCGGAGGTCAAAGGGGCATAGTCGATGCCGGAACGGGCGGTGCTTTTCTCTCCCACTGCGGAAATATCACAGGTGGCATTTTCTTCGAGCAGGTAGCCAAGAAGTGTCATTTTCACTTTCACGGTTCCTTCTCGAAGCAAGGGTGCATCTGTAGCAAAGTTGAATGTTATTTTCTGTGGAGACTTATCGCTCATGTAAGTAAAATAGACGTAATTGTCTCCATTATAAACGTCCAGCTGCTCTTCACAGCAAGAGGTGAGAACGAACAGCAGGCAGAAGATGGTATATGGCAATATTCGTTTCATCTTATCCGGGCATTAGTTGGTTGTTTCACTGGTAGGCAATGGAAGTACATAAGAACCTGTCATGTTGATTTCTCCTTCCTCGTCGGAATCGGGCACGGTGGAGAGGTTCATCCGTTTGTAGGTGTAGAAGGTTCCACCTTCGCCTATCATTTCTTTCCGTATATCGAGCAGTATTTCGGCATCCAGTTGTTCACGGGTGCTGACTGTCAGACTAAGGGTACGTTCAGCTCCACGGGCTTTTCGAACTGTTTCGAGGTAGTTGATTCCTTCGGTTATCTTGCCATTATAGCTACTGATCTCCGCCAGGATATGACAGATTTCACTGAACCGGATCACTGGTATCATCGGATTCTCCATTGCTTCTACTACTGATTCTACGGAAGGGTTATACTTCAGTGTGTAATACTTCGACTGGGTTTCATTGGTAGTCCCGATCAGGTAGGTGAGCCGATAGTCGGTATATACGCCCGTATTGTCCGAAGCAAACAGGGAAGGGATATTTGCCAACGGCAAACGGGTGGTTGACGAAGAAGAGGAAGAGCCCCATACGGCCTGTTCATAATCCGTAGCCAGCTGTTTCTTGTACAAGCCGAACAATATGTCGTGGGAGACTTTTGTATATCGGGAATTGAGATTGCAGGTAATGTTCTCTCCTTCTGTAAAGCCTATCCACCGTTTCTGCTGGTAATAGGTGTTGTAAAGTTCTTTGGCGGCTGTCTCGGCATTCTTGTAGTAGGCAGGACCGGCATAGATGCAGACACGGGCTTTCAACCCCAGCAATGCCAGATAGTTGAAGCGGATGCCACGATACCAGAAGAATGCTCCCATATCGTCTATATAGGAACCGGAGTTGAAGCGGTAGCGGGCATTCCATTCGGGAGTAGGTTCGTACATTTGTGAAGCGTACATCGCTTCGGGATGGTATTCGGTGTCAAACTTACGCAGAATGTCTTCCGCTTCGAGCAGGTCTTTCAGGACTTTCTCGATAAAATCGGTAACGGTACATTTTTCTACCACTGCGGCTTCGTATTTATCGCGGTAAGGAAGATAGGCGCCCGAAGGATTGGTTGCCGTTGCAGGAGCAAACAAGCGAAGTAGGTCAAAATGCATCATGGCTCTTAATGACAAGGCTTCGGCGTAAATGAGGTTTTTCTCTTCTTCTCCGTATTCGAACAAAGAGATGTCCGTGGGCCGGATGTTCTCGATGAGCTTGTTCAGGTTGGCTATCACTTTATAGCCTTTTTCCCAGATAGCTGTCACGACGGGTTCGGTGTCGACCGTGTTATAGATAAGTTCGGAAGCGTCGGCATACATCGGAGAGATGGTTCCCGCCTTTTGATTGTATTGCTGGGAGATGGCACTAAGGAATCCCCAGCTTAGTTGCTTACCGTAAAGTTCGTCGGACGCCAGATTGGTGTAGATACCATTCAGGGCATTCCGGTAGCCGAAACCGGTGGAAAACAGATCGTCGTCGGCTATCGCATTTTCTGGTGTTACGTCCAGCCAGGCATTGCAGGAAACGGCTAACATTCCTGTCAGGGCTATTAGTATATGGCTGATTAGTTTCTTCATTTGTATGGTTAGAATATGATGTTAGTAGTCAGATTGAATGAACGCGAATAAGGATAATCCAGTCCCCGTTCCTGACGGATGGTAGACCAATAGAACAGGTCGTTCATCGTGAACGAAAGACGCAGGCCGGACAGATGGAGTTTCTTTAATTGTTCGGGACGGAAATTGTAGCTCATTGTCAATGAACTCCATTGCAGGGTATTGTTTTTCTGTACAAAACGCGAAGATGCGCCGGTGGTGACATTACGGTCACGAATATCTTTCATGGTGGTTATGTCTCCCGGTTTCTGCCAACGGTCGAGCAATACCCGCTTATCTACATTGTCATTTTTAATGTCGGCATTCTCTACATAGGAGACGAGGGTATTGTTGTAAGCATCGCCACCAAAAGTATAGAGGAAAGAAGCAAACATGGATAACTGTTTATAGGACAGGGTATAACCGAATGAGCCTTGTCCCTTGGGAGCTGTATCGCCAATAATGGTCCATTCGTCGGCAGACCATACATCGGTAACGTCACCATTCCGGCGAAGGTAGATTTCTTTGCCGTTTGTGGGGCTGATTCCCAATGACTTCATCCCGTAAATAGAGGTCAGAGAGGCTCCTTCGTAATATTTCAGGTATGTTTTAGCATATTTTGAATCGGAGCTGCTTTCGGGGTTATATCCGCTGAACAGTTCTTCCACTCTTTTATTATAGTCGCGCATTGCCTGGGAGCTTTCAATAATCGTGTTTTTGTTTCTTGCAAAGCTGCCGTAGAGCTGGAAGAGCCAGTTTCTGTCACTGTAAAGTCGTGCCCGCAGTTCCAGTTCGACGCCGGTGTTTTTCACCTTTCCCATGTTTTCTTTGTAGGAGGTGAATCCGGTAGAGGAAGGGATGGTATAATCGGTTATCAGGTCGATGGTACGCTCGTCGTAGGCAGAGGCTTTCAGATAGATTTTATCGTGCCACAGTCCGATTTCAACTCCATAGTCGAGGGTGTATTTACGTTCCCATTTCAGGTTCGGATTTCCCATCTGATAGAGGAATACACCGTAGCCTGTGGGATACCAGCTGTCTGTTTGCAGCTGATACATATCTTTGGCCGAATAGAGGGAGAAGTTGGTCTTTCCGGTCAGTCCGTAGGAGGCACGGAACTTCAACATGGAGAAGAGTTCGTTCGACTTCATAAAATCATAATTATGAATGTTGATTCCTGCTCCTGTTGACCAGAACATGGACCATCTTTTATCGGAACCAAATTCGGAAGAACCGTCGATACGTCCTGTAAGGTCGGCGAGATAGATATTGTTATAGGTGTAGTTGGAAGTAAGCAAGGCTCCTACCAAGCGGGTGGTATTGTCGGAGCTGCTGGGCTTTCCGTATACTTCTGCCGCATAGTTTGAAGAGACAAGGTCGCCACCAGGGAATCCCCGGTAACGTGTTTCGGAAGCAGTGCTCTGCGTTTGTCTCATGTTGGAGGACAAGCAGATATTGAGATTGTGTCCCTTGAAGGTATTGTTGTACATGAGTGACAGGCTTCCGTCTATCACTGTTCTCTTTTGTGTGGATTCTGTTTTTTCACCATTGATGTTGCCTGTACTGGCTGAATAACTGGCCGATGCGGGATCTTTGTACAGATCACCGGTAGAATTTCTCATCAGGACGGAAAACTGACCGCGCAGACGCAGACCGTCGGTGATACGCCAATTCAGACTAAGATCATCGGTTACTTCATCATAACCGGAATGGTCGAAGCTGTTGTAGAAGTTGATTTCGTACAGTGGATTTACTTGTGTGCCGCTAGCCCCGTCGAACTTTTCGAGACGGCGCACATAATCGCCATTTTCATCATACAGACGCATATAAGGAAGTAAATGGGAGTAATCGCTGAATGAATTGAAGGGGACATCTGTGCTTTTGTTATAAGTGTAGGTCACTGTGTTCTTTATTTGTAGTCCGCCAATGCGGTAGTCTACAGAAAAAGCGGCATTGGCATTCTTACGGGAAGAGTGTTTCATCACTCCTTCCGTTCCTCTGAATCCCAGTTCCACTCCCCAGCGCACGTCGTTTTCTCCACCGTCTATGAAAACGGAGTGCTTATGGTTCAGAGCCGTGCGTAGTCCTTGAGAAAGCCAATAGGTATCGACACCTGTCAGTACATTATTGAGTCGTTGGTAGTAACCGTTGGTATAGGGGTCTATTTCCGGGGTGTTGCTGTCATATAGTCCTGCCAGGCGTTCGGTTTCCAGCTTCTCACGGGCGTTCATCAGATTGTAGGAGGATAAATCCGGCAGTTCGGCAGAAAGTACTCCGGAATACTGTACACGGAACTTTCCGGCTTCAGGCGCACGCCGTTCAATGACAATTACTCCGTTGGCCGCACGTGAACCGTACATGGCAGTGGCGGCAGCATCTTTCAGGATATTGATGCTGTGGATGCTATTCATATCGAGGTCGTATATCTTTTCTACATCGACTTCAAAGCCGTCCAGTATGAAGATAGGCAGGTTGGAATTACCGCTTAGCACTTCCCGCGAAATGGAGGAGGTGGAGGTCTGCCCAAGTGTCGTTTCTCCGATACCGGTCTGACCACGCAAGACGAATTGAGGCAGGCTGTTGGGATCGGAACCAGCAGCCAGATTCTCCTGTATTCTGAAAGAGGGATCGAAAGTCTGAATGGCCGAAATCAGGTTGTTCGGGTTGACTTTTAACAGGTCTTCTTTCTCTATCTTTGTGGTATTTCCAGTGAAACTTTCTTTCTGTATGGAGTTATAGCCGGTTACAATCACTTCCTGAATACTTTCGGTAGCTTCTACCATCTGCACATCGACTTTCTGCCGGGAAGTGACTTTGATTTTACGGGTTTCAAAACCGATGTAAGAATAGATAACCAGACCGCCTTTTTCGGGCAGGGTCAATACATAGCAACCGTTTATATCGGTAATTACACCAGTAGAATGACCATCCAAACGAATCGTCACTCCTACCATCGGTTCTTTAGAGAGTTTCTCAATCACCCGGCCATAAACATAATTTCCGTGTGGAGGAAGAAGATATGTCTCTTTTGAATTATTTTTGTTTTGGGCTATTGCATTAGTAGATAGTGATAAAATGTATACAAACAATAAGATTCTATTCAAAGCCCCGGAATTTAGCTTTTGCATAACGGATATATATAGTTATTACACCCGCAAAAGTATTCTTATATGATAGACGGAGCAATCACGAATTTTAGGTATTTTACACAACTATTATACCAAAATATAATTAAAGCAAAATCTTTTTGCTTCTGTTTAGGGATTAATCAATAGCAAAAAGAATAACTGCATCATTTATCCTCTATCAAAAGGCAAATGATGCAGCTGTCGGTTATATCTGTTTTTTATAATGCCAGACGGTATATCTCTTTGCTGTCCTGTTTCGCTAATTTGACATAGTTGCCTACCAATTCACCTTTATTCCGGTGCAGACTATCTGCAAGGCGGTCGATGTCGGGATTCTCAATGCCAAGTTCTTTGAAGGTCACAGGCAGGCCGATGGAAGTAAAGAAGGATTTCAGACGGGAAATTCCTTCAAGGGCTACCGCCTTTTTATCGTCTGATTCTGCCACTCCCCACACTCGGATGGCGTATTGGGCTATCTTATCCACATTGTGTTCTGTCATCCATGTCATCCAGGCAGGGAAGATTACGGAGAGTCCGGCACCATGAGTCACGTTATAGATGGCGCTGATTTCATGTTCGAGGAAGTGGGAAGCCCAGTCCTCTTCACAACCTACACCACAGGTTCCATTGTGGGCGATCGTTCCGCACCACATCAGATTGGCACGGGCTCCGTAGTTTTCGGGGTCTTTCATGACGGTAGTTGCCTCTTTGATGATGGCAAGCAGGGTACCTTCGCACAGGCGATCGCCTATTTCTACATCTTTCGTGTTGGTGAAATAGCGTTCCATGATGTGTGCCATCATATCGGCAATGCCGCAGGCGGTTTGGAAAGGAGGAAGTGTGTAGGTCAGCTCGGGGTTCATCACGGCAAAAACAGGACGTAGTACACCGGGAGCACGGAGGCTTAATTTCTGTAAGCCATCGACTTTGGTGATTACGGTGTTACCGGAGCCCTCGCTTCCGGCTGCAGGAATCGTTAACACAACGGCTACTTTCAATGCTTTCGTCACAATGGCTTTTCCGATGTAGAAATCCCAGAAATCTCCGTTGTAAGGAACTCCGGCTGCAATGGCTTTCGCCGTATCAATCACAGAGCCACCACCAACGGCGAGCATCATGTCTACGTTTTCTTTCCGGCAGAGATCGATTCCTTCATACACTTTCGTGTCTATCGGGTTAGGCTGTACACCACCCAGCATGCAATAGGGAATACCTACTTCCTGCAATGATTTCTCAACACGAGCCAACAAGCCGCTACGTATCACAGAACCGCCACCATAAACAATCATTACTTTACGTGCACCGTATTTCTGTACTAATGCACCAGTCTGCGCTTCCGTATCCCGACCGAACACGAATTCGGTAGGGCTGTAAAAGATAAAATTATTCATTATCGTTTTCTTTATAGGTCTTTTCGTAAGTCTTTTCTATAGATCCAAATAGAACTCCTTTGACAAGTTTTTCTATAAGTTCTTTTATAGAGCCCTTCATAAGAGTCTTTATAGATCAGACAAAGTTATAAATTTAAGCAGAATATCTTTCTTTTGATTGTTTAAAATTTCCTACTTTCATTAGTACAAGTCCGATTACAATCCAGACCATTTCGCGTATACGGGTAATCAAAGCGGCATAGACTCCGTAAGCTCCGGAAAGGGAAAGACCGCCTACGGCGAGGGCAAAGCCACCTTCACGACCTCCCAATTGCATAGGCAGGAAAAACAGCAGATTAGCAAGTAAAGAAGAGAAAGCCGCAATCAGGCAGCAGTCGGCAAAGCTGACATGGGTGGTCAGCACGTTCAGTATCAGCCATATTTCAAGACAACTGACTACACGGGCGGTATATTCCAGTAAGAGGGCGCTATAAAAGGTTTGTTTCTTTTGTTGGTGGAGAAGGGCAATTTGTTTGTCTATATTCTCCAACTTCTCTTTATGCGCGTTTGCAAAATGAAATACTTTCTTTTTCAGAAAAGGAATACGACCACCCATACGGACAAAAGCCACAGCCATCCCCTGCCGATAGCCTTTCATAAAAAGTAATAACAATCAGCAAGCAAAAAGACAGTAATAGCTCCTAAGATTATCCCCATCATCCACCCCACCGGATAGAGACAAACGTAAAGCAACACTGAACTTAACCAAAAGCAAAAGTGGGAAAAGATATGCATCATCACATAAAGAATCACGGAAGAGGTGGCGCGTTCTATTCCTATATAGGGTTTCAGCTCCATAATGCGGTATGGCTCGCCACCCATCAGCCCAACAGGAGTCACGTAATTAAGCGCAAAACCTGTTACTGTGAATTTGTAGAGCCGGACAAATGAAAACCCCGTCTTACCACCACTACGGATGATGATGTGCCACGATACTGTATTAATAAGGTAGACAAACAGCCATAGCAACAAAACCAAAGGTAAATATACCCCTGCACGCTTCAAATTCAGCCAAAGCTCCTGATAATCCATATCAAAAGTGAATATCATTATCAGAACGGCAATGATACCAAAAGCGAGAAATATATTACGGTACTTGTTCTTCACTATTTGTGAGACTTATATCTATTTTTTATATGGGTATATATCTGCTTTTATATGAGTATATACTTGCTTTTTTGTATGGGTATATATCTCACTTTATTCACATATAATCTTACTTTATATACGTATAATATCTTTCGAAGAATCTTTTGAACGCCGGGATTCTCATCAATATGTATTCGAATACCAGCCAACCGATTAACGCGCAAGAGATGCCAAGTAATACATCAATGATATAATGATGGCATGAATAAATAGCTGTTCCCCAAATGCCGACCATGATAATAGAGAAAAGAGTAACCACATACCACCTGCATTTACCAATAATGGCATACACCAATGCAACTACCATATAGGCCGCATGCAGTGAAGGCACTGCCGCAAAAACATTAGCATTACGCCCGTAGATAGAATCAAAGATGGTTACTCCGAAGAATGCATCAAAGCGTCCCAATCCTGCAACATTACCCGGTGTGTTTAATATCGGTTCGAAACCGTAGTTGATGGCATACCAAGGCGGAGCGGCCGGATGAATATAATAACCGGCAAAACCAATCAAATTGACAAACAAGAATACTAACGCAAAGCGAAGGTAGGTTTTTCTTTCTTTCTTGAAATACAGGCAAAGACCGAACAGGATGGGAACGGGAACCCAACAAAGGTAGAAGATTCCGGCAAAAACGTCCGCTATCGGCCAGTTGTGTGCAGCGAAGTATTCGCAAGGAGTAACCAGAAGACCATTATCCATTACTCCGAAAAGGGACTTTTCGAGATGATACAGTCCGGCCACGTCAATCGGGTTCACTTCGTAGTTGGGGCAAATACGCATCCAGTCATACGAGATTCCAAAAATGGCGAAAGGTAACAGGGCCACAGCCAACTTACGAGTAGGTAATCCGGCAAAAAATAAAACTAAATAGAGTACCGCCATTAACAGGTGCTCGGAACGAAGCCCGATGAAGATACTTGTCAGCAAAAGGAAAAGAGCCATAATGACTGTCACAGTCAGGGCTTCTCTCTTCGACGGCATTTGAATATTCTTTATCATTATAATGTTTTGATTAGACAACTAGACTATTTACTATTAGACTATTTACTATTGGACTATTTACGATGTACTATTTAGGATGTACGATGTAAATAGTAAATCGTCCAACAGTAAATTAATTCATTCTTTCATCACTTTGTAGCAATGTCTCACACGAGCAAATGCCGTGATATTGGCAAACAGGGCAACAAAAGCCAGAGGAACAATCATAATCAGGATTGGTTCGAAAACGGTGATATCTTTGAAAACGCCACAGAACAAAGCTCCGAGACTGGTCAGCACTACGCGTTCCGGACGTTGCATGAATCCGACTTTACATTCAATTCCTAAGCCTTCGGCACGGGCACGCACATAGCTTACCATCAGTGAGCCGATTAGTGCCACAAATGCAATGAGTGCATAAAGGAAATAATCTTTCATTGATAAATAGTAACAGATACCAAAGAAAGTCATCAATTCACTATAACGGTCGAGTACTGAATCGTAAAGCGCACCGAACTTGGAACTCATGTTGCCTAGGCGAGCTACACGTCCGTCCATCATATCGAACAGTCCGGCAAACAAAATCACACCTCCTGCCCAGCCGATAATGGCCAAATCGTTCTGTCCGCCATATATGCCGGCATATACAAACATACCTGCCGCTACTACATTCAGGATAAATCCGGTAGTGGTGATAAAGTTAGAGTGATTCCTATTTTAATCATTCCGCGTATCAGGGGATTGATAATCTTATAAATCAACTGTTGTAAATAATCTCTGTAATTCATCTGTTTAAATCTGTTTATAGCTATTTTTATCTAAATCTTCTGTTTTCTCAATCTGTATATATCTAATTCTTTCGTTTTCTCATCAGTCTTTTCAATCCGTTTTTCAGTTTCTTTTTCCGAACAAACTTCTTATATCTATATTCCGGTAAACAAAAAAGCGTTGCATATTATAGTTCCAGAACAGTGCCACGATGACTGCCACTACCACTTTAGGAATAATGAAAAAATCTCCGAAATACAGGCTAAGTGTGTTGCGTACCCAGGGAATCTTCGCCAATGATTCCGTCAGTGCATACGTTCCCCACGTATTGAGCCAAACACTGCAAACCCATACAAGGATAAATTTTACGGCAACGTGTGTTTTCTTTCCTTTCGATTTAAAAGTCCATTTATAGTTGATAACGCAATTAACGATTCCTCCATAGATAGCTCCCGCCAGGGTGGCATATACATAGTAGACATCAAACAGCCTGACTAGAAGAATCGTAACGAGAAAGTCTGCAATAGTTGCCATTTGAGCAGAAAGCTGCGCCCTCAAGAACATGAAGATGCCGCCTTTCTGGGAAATCATCCGTGCAACTTTTTTCAGCCAATCACCCATCTCGCTCCCACTAACAATATAAAACTATACACTCCCGCCAAAACATCGTCCATCATGACCCCTACCCCACCTTTCAGGCTTTCCATACGACGTATGCCCAACGGTTTGGCTATATCAAAGATGCGGAACAAGGCAAAAGCCGCAATCACGTACCAAAACCATTTGTCATCATTGGGAACAGCCAACAACGGTATCCACACTCCCACCATCTCATCCACTACCACACGCGAAGGATCTTCTCCCCAATAAGTCTCCAGCTTATCGGCAGCCCAAATGCCGGCGAATGTAAATACAATCACCAAAGCGGCAGTCAGCCATAATACCCAAGAGAAAGGAAGGAGAAAATAAAGTGCAATCCAAATGATAGAAGCCAGTAACGCCCCAGCCGTGCCGGGAGCAAAAGGAGAAAAACCGGAGCCAAAGCCCGTGCCTATAAAAACAGGTAGAAAGGGAGGACGCTTCATTTATTACTAATTACTAATTACAAACTACGAGTCGGTTGTGTCACGAGTCCCCCAAACGAATGGGGAATTTGTACAATAAAAAAGTAAAAGTTGAGGTTGAGCATCCACCAGTCTTTATAGGATGGTAAATCTCAATCTCAACTTATTATTTGGGGTTACTGATTAAGCTAAGTAATCAGGTTCTTTTTCACCAATCATGTTACGCAATGTCTGTTTTACCATTCTCCATTGTGTAAACAAGTCGTGTTCGGGCTGATGTTCGAAATCGTGCATCGGGCTCTTGCAGAAGAATGACAACCAAGTCTGGATGCCACACATGCCTGCACGCATTGCCAAGTCGCTGAACAACACAAGGTCAAGAGCGATAGGAGCTGCAAGGATAGAGTCGCGGCAAAGGAAGTTCACCTTGATTTCCATCGGGTAGCCCATCCATCCGAAGATGTCGATGTTGTCCCATGCTTCTTTGTTGTCTTTGCGGGGAGGATAATAGTTGATACGTACTTTATGATAAACATCTCCGTAGAGATCCGGATATTTTTCAGGTTCGAAGATAGTATCGATTACAGACAGCTTGCTGACTTCTTTTGTCTTGAAGTTGTCCGGATCATCGAGCACTTCACCGTCGCGGTTACCGAGGATATTGGTAGAGAACCAACCGTTCACACCCAGCATACGGGTTTTGAACATCGGAGCCAATACGGTTTTCATCAATGTCTGACCACTCTTAAAGTCTTTACCGGAGATAGGTACATTCTTTTGTTTAGAGAATTCCCACATAGCAGGAGTATCCACACACAAGTTAGGAGCACCCATTACGAACGGAGCGTCTTCTGCAATAGCAGCATACGCGTAACACATACTCGGAGAAATCACTTCTGTGTTGTTTTCCTTCATTGCTTTTTCCAAAGCAGCGAGTGACATGTGTTCGTCAGACAGCGGAATGTAAATTTCAGTACTTGCAGCCCAAAGCACCACTACGCGTTCGCAGTTGTTAGCAGCCTTGAAGTCGCGGATATCCTGACGAAGTTGTTCTACCATTTCCCAGCGGGTAGCGGCCTTCTTCACGTGTGTACCGTTCAGACGTTTTGCCCAGTTGTGATCGAAAGCAGCCGGCATCGGTTTGATAGCTTCCAACTCTTCTTTTACTCCATTCAGGTCTTTTTCTTTCAAAACCTCGGCGTACATGGCAGCTTCGTATGCGTTGTCCGGGAAAATATCCCATCCTCCGAAAACAATGTCTTCCAAATTCGTCAAGGGCACAACGTCCTTGATGAGTTTTTCTTCGTTGTTCTCCATGCGCATTGTGGCTAACTGTGTAATAGATCCTATCGGTTTTGCCAGTCCCTTGCGAGAGGCTAGTGTACCTACAATCATCGTGGTAGCTACCGCACCACCCACTCCAACTACCAGTACGCCAAGACGCCCGGTAGCGGGTTTAATTTCTTGTTTCATTTCTATTCTATTAAAATTAAACTAAAATTGATGCAAAAATAAGATTAATTAATTACTAATACAGTCTTTATTTGTCATATAAACATTGCAATTAGCAGGATTTAACTTTTAAAAGGTCATGTGGAGACTTATTCTCAAGCCTGATCTGTCAATCCCGGGCGAATCACGATAAGTGAGCCTCCAGATATAGTCCAAACGTAACACCTTGAAAATGTTTTCAATACCGACACCCGCCTCCACATAAGGTGTTTTTCCCATTGTTTGTGTGTTCTCTATCGGAAAAGCGAACAAACCGTCACTCAAAGCCGGGTTGTTTTTATCGTTCAAATGTCCATATAATCCACGACAGGAAACTATTTCCCTCCATTTTAGTTTTTTCAACAACGGTACCCGGTTGAACAGCCATCCGTTGAGGAAATAAGTAACATCCCACGAGAAATACTCATCGTTCATAAATTCCATCGCATTCATCAACGAGTAAGATTCCGGTTGGATGGTATAAGAAAGGTTGGCATTAGGCATGATAAGCAACGGAAAAGGTACTTTATCCCACACTTTACCTGCTTTTAGTATAACGTCCGTATAGCCGAACGCGGAAAACCAGAAGCGTTTCTGAATACCGGCTTCGGTATGATTGTAGGTGTAATCGCTGCCCAACACTCCTTTTCCGGCAATGGTATGCGACAAGGTAAACACTGGTGCATCCAATGATACGGGAAAACGATTCCATTGAGTCTGGAAGAATTTCTCATTTGGAGCATAACGCAACTTCAACTCTGCGGCACTGATAGAGAAATCTTTTACCGGGGTGTAGGTATCTCCTTCTTTCTTTAAAAAAGGAATCAGGTAGGAGGACTCATCTTTCCGTGTACGCGCTGTCAACTGGAAAGAAAAGCCGGAATAAAACTCATTGGTATAGGTCATCTCCGCCTGCCGGAAATAGCCGATACGGTCGTCCTTCTCACGTTTCAAGGCCAGGAACACATTGTCTTTGCTTGTATACAGGTAATTTTGTCCATACTGGTTCACATCTGATTCGTAACGCAATTTCAATGAATGGATGGGAAATTCATTGGCGTATTCTTTCTTCTTCTTGAAAGAATATTCCAGTTCCGCCAATCCTTTCACTCTTTCATCTTTAAACCCGTAAGCCACATATCCTTTGCCAAACAGGTGCGGATTGAGCCAGGCGGTAGTCATACCTCCGGCACGGATACGGGGGCCTTCCAATGTGTTACCGCTGATAGTGGCATTCATCGGGCCGATATAGAAAAGCGGCGCTTCTTTGGAGGTAGGAATATATCCCGTAAAGAGAATGGAAAGCACTTTCTCCGTCCAGTAATACACCGGATAACTGCGTAATTGTGTCATCAGGCGGTCTACCGAGTTTTCCTGCTGGGAGATGGCGGCTTGCGGACGATTCTCCGCCCAGAATGTTTCGGGACGCGACAGGGCTTCCGTCTCTTCAATAATACGTTCGGGTTTGGTGAAGGCTTTGTCGGCTTCGACAGTCGGCGTAAAGGTGTAGTTGCTATAATCCGCTACCCGGCGGGCAAAATACCGTCCTGCCCTTCGGTCAGTTTAAACTCAACAGTGATACTTTCATGATCGAGCAGGCGTGTGCCGTCTTCGGCACGCTTAAATTCCTGTTCGAGCAACATGTAGTCTACAAAATTCAGGTTTATCTTTTTGGGAAAGTTGAATACGGCACGTTTAACAAAGTAGGTAGAGTCGAGCGTCACATACAGGTGTCCGTTGAAACCGAAAGACTCGGAATTAAAAGGCGTGAAAGCAAGGTCTGCACAAGGCTCTCCGGCAATCTGCAACGTGTCCATCAGGTAATATTTATAAAAGCCTGTGCCGATACGGGACAAGGGACTGACAAACTTATTCGTAAACAGGGAAATGTTGTTTTCGTAGATATCGACGTCTTTAAAGACTTCATTGATGGCTGCCTGCATCCCTTGTTTAGAGAGAAACTCATCGACACCGGCCTGTTTGCGTCCTTTCACCCATTGCTTCTCGGAACGGGGAGATTTCCGGTAATAGTCTGTGGCAAGCAGTTCACGGGCTGATACCGTCAGAATCGGTTTACCGGTAACGGCAGAAGTATCTACATATTCTGTCAGGAAATCAAATTTACGATATAGCCATTTTTTCTGTTTCTCTTCATCGAAGTTATTCAACGCAAAGGTGGTCTTTTCATAACGTTCGCGTTGCCAGAAGTCTTTCTCGTAGGGAGAGTAGTTGTCACGGCTTTCAATCATACGGCGGACAAATTCCACAGCAGGATTATCTTTCTTCCGGTAGTGCTCACGTTTGGGTTTGACTACCACTTCACCAAGCGCGTATTCGGTAGGCGCAAGTGCTACTTTATAGGATGCATTACGGGCAGGGCGAATGGTGCGGACATAGTCATTATATCCGATTACAGAGATTACAAGCACTGCTTCGGAGCGGTGGGTTTTGAAGTAAAAGCGTCCGTCGCTTCCGGTAGTAGTTCCTTCGGTCGTGTCTTTTAAGCGTACAGATGCATAAGGCAAAGGTTCTTTGGTCAGAGAATCAGTCACCACCCCTTGTACCACATACTGCGCACAAAGCGGAATACTGATAGCCAATAAAAGAAAGAGCGTCAATGTGCCTTTTTTCATTAATCTCATACCTTAAATCCTATTGAATTGAGCGGGGCAAAGGTAGGAGTGATTTCAAGACAAAAAAGGTCTATTTGACGGAAGAAATGTTCTTATTTGACACAATTAGGGGAAAGTAATACGGAATCGGGTCAGTCCGTCGGCATAGGTTCGCAAAGAGAATGTGCACCCATGACGCATCAGTACTTCGCGAATAAAGATAAGTCCGATTCCCTGACCGTTCGGTTTGGTAGAGAAGAAAGGACTGAACAGTTTAGCTTCTGTTTCTTTGCTGATTCCCTGACCGTTATCTATCACTTCAACAGTGGCCGGAGCGAGGGTGCGGACTATTATTTCCCCATCGGTCTCAATGCTTTCCGCTGCATTTTTGATGATGTTTACGAGTACTTGCTCAAACAAAGCGGCATCCAGCATCACATCTTTCAGACTTTCGTCCATTTCCATGCGGAGTGTAATGCGACGGTCATTACACATTCCTTCCATAAACCGCTTGCAGGTGAAAACCAAATCATTCAGGTTGACAGAAGAAAGTGTCGGTTCGGGGATTTTCACCACATCGGCAAAACGGGTGATGAAACGACTCATCGAGAAACAACGGTCGGTACATACACGCATCACGTCGCAGATGTCTTCCATTCCTTCTTCGCTGGAAAGGGCTTGTTCTACCGTATCCAGTGTGGAAGTAATGCCGGCAGTCGTGTTGTTCACTTCGTGGGCAATCATGCGGATCACTTTCTCGTATGCTTTCTTTTCCGCTTTCATCACTTCGTCGGTGAGGGTTTCTACCAAGTAGAAGGGATGCTGAAATCCACGATCAATGAAAGAAGAATGAGTACACCGGTAGATATTCGAGTCGTTCAGACGGACGGTTACCTTCTCTCCTTTCGGGAGGTTAGCCAATTCCACCGCTAACGGAGAATCGATCTCTTTCATCTTCTTGCCTTGTACGTCTTCCAAACGAACACCCAGCATTTTCAAAGCCATCGGATTCAATTCCGAAAGGTCTTCATCAAGGGAAGTTATAATCACTCCCATCGGAGAAGCTTTAATCAGCAAATCAAGAAAATTATTCTGTTCACGCAGACGGAGACGTTCATTCTTGAGCTGCTCCATCATGCGATTGAAGATATTCACCACACGATCGGCCTCATATTGGCCCACAGGGCTAAGACGGCTACTAAAATCCTGCTCACGCAACAGTTCCATACCGCTTCCGATTGTATTCAACGGCTTCACGATCTTACGATAGAAAAAGGTCAGATAAATGAGGATGAAAAGTATCAGCCCCTCCCCTATGTAGAAAAAGATTGTATTCAGTTGACTGGAAAGGAACAGCAATACACTACCTAATGCCAGCAGCAGAAAGACTAGTATGTAAAAGAATCCTTTTATACGCACGTTATCTGTGGTTAACGGTTAATCTTAATATTATTAGGCACGTGTCTAAATTTATCACATTGTTATATTATATTTTTCGAGACGGCGGTAGAGTGCTGCACGGCTGATACCCAATGCCGTAGCTACCTGACTCAAATTTCCTTTGTAACGGTCCAACGCCTGGAGAATGGTCTGGCGTTCTATTTCATCCAAAGTCATACCAGCCAGAGCTGCGCCTTCGGTCACTCTTGCGTCATCGTGGCGAATATACTGCGCATCAAAGTCGGAAGCATCAAGCAGCGGTTTACCACTTACCAAAATGGTACGTTCCACCAAGTTCTTCAATTCACGAATATTCCCCGGATAGGGCAAACGGCTCAAGAATTGCAGGGCATCGGCAGAGAACTCCGTACGGGGCAATCCGTTGGTTACCGCCTGACGGTCGGCAAAATGACGTGCCAGCAAGGAATATCTTCGCGACGTTCGCGCAAGGCCGGCAGTTTCACTGTTATCAGATTGATACGATAGAAGAGGTCTTCACGAAAAGTACGTTCGCCTACCATTTTGCGCAAATCGGCATTGGTGGCTGATACTACCCGGATATCCGTCTTGCGCGGACGGCTGTCGCCGAGCACTTCAAATGTCTGATCCTGCAATACACGCAGTAACTTCACCTGGCACGAAGGGTCGAGATCACCTATTTCATCCAGGAAAATCGTCCCTTTGTTTGCCATTTCGAAACGTCCGATACGGTCTGCGGAAGCATCGGTAAAAGCTCCTTTCTTGTGCCCGAACATTTCACTTTCGAACAGACTTTGAGAGATACCTCCAAGATTCACTTTCACAAAGGGGTGTTTGGCTCGCTGACTGTTGATATGAATAGCCTCGGCTATCAATTCCTTACCTGTTCCGCTTTCCCCTGTAATGAGGACAGAGGCATTGGTCTTTGCTATGCGGGCAATCGTATTCAACACATCCATCAATCCCTGGCTACGCCCGATGATGTGGCTGCGGTCGAAAAGAATCGCTCTGTTCCTGCGTTGGTTCCTGTGCAGTACCCGAAAGTTGGAGTGCCGTTTCGATGCGTTGCAACAAGGCAGCATTATTCCAGGGCTTCGTTATGAAATCAAAAGCTCCCGCCTGCATTCCTTGCACGGCAAGTTGGATACTTCCCCAAGCGGTCATCAATATCACCGGTGTTTCGGGACGGAATATTTTTACTTGTTTGAGTAGGGTCAAACCCTCCTCACCCGCTGTAGAAAGAGTGAAGTTCATATCCATCAGGATTAAATCCGGAGCTATGGAACGTACTACTTCCATAGCTTCCCGTGGACCGGGAACGGTCTGTGCTTCATATCCTGCCCGCTTCAACATGAAGCTAAGCGAAGAACGCACTGCGCTGTCGTCGTCAATTATCAGAATCATAGTTAAAATTGCAAGATTCCTCTACCAAGAAAACTTCTTCTTCTGTTTTTCAATCTTCCAAGAAGAAGTATTTCTTTTTTTATTTCTTTCTTTATTTATAATGGGGATGAATTTTTCTGTATTATTTACGTATTTTTCATTTCCCGAGTGTTAAAATCGAGTTTCAAAGGTACTATAAATAGTTCGTAATACCAAATGAATCAGGCATAAATACGCAATAGTCTGTTTGCAGACTTGAAAAAATCTTTTCCCATAATCTCCGGCAAGTTCCTCCATAAGATTCAAAAAGCTTTTTCCTACCCTTTCTATTGCCGGATGATTTCATCAAAATCAGCTTCAAGTTCGGTATTGGTACGAAAATCCCATAATGTCAGACTGCGAATCTGATAATAGTAATACCAATAATAATAAAGTTCGGAAATATGTTTCTGTCTCGCATCATCTTTAGAGTTCTGCGCATCATTCAGGTCCAAGGTATTAATTTTACCTATCAGGAAAGTTTCAATACTTGTCTTATATCGTTGCTGTGCTATTGCATCGGCTTCTTTGGCTATGTCCAACTGCTGCGCCTGATTATTGAAATGCTCCACCAACAGAAAAATGTCCTGATTGAAGTTGATCTGTTCCTGACGAATTTTTTGAAAGCACTACATCCCGGTTACTCTTGGCTACCCGGACTTTCCCACGGCGTTTTCCCCAATCGAGAATCGGAATCTTAACGCCTACCTGAACAATCTGATTATCCTGCAGGTTCCTGTAAACGGCCGGAAAATTCCGGTTCTCACCCGTATATCCTACGCTTGCAAACAAATCGACACTACGCAAATTTCCGCGTGCGGTAGCTACCTCATAATCGGCTTCCAACTGGCGGCGACGGATATTCTGTGCAAAAGAATTACGTTCCAATGCTTTATTTAACACCTGATTGTACTCCATCCTCGGGCCATCCACAGCTTCGGGAAGAACCGGGTTTAGTACTTCATCCTCTCCTACTCCCAAAAAGGCACGGAGCTGGAACATCTTGGCATTGAGATCACTCTCTGCTTCCGTCAATGCAGCCTTCGCATTCAAAGCGGAGAGCCTCAACTGCAAGAGTTCATTCTCGGAAATTTGCCCCATTTTGCGTTTGGCAAGGGCTACTTCATAAAGGTGGTCGGCGTTTGTCTGGTTCTGTTTCGCCGTGCCAAGATTTTCTTTTGCCAACAAAAGATTAAAGTAATAAGTGATGGCACGCATCGTCACTTCTTCGGTAGCAGTGATAAAAGCTGCTTTCGCTTCGGCATAACGAACCGGTTCGATACGTCTGTTCCACTTTATATTATTGACTCCAAAGATGGGTTGTGTAAGTTGTAATGTGACAGGAACCGACATAAAATGCCGGTCTCCTCCGGTTCCCAATTGCTTGATATAGTCGAGAGAGGAAGTCAGCGAGAGTTTACCACCGGTAAGCCAGATGTTTTGATCGATAGAAAGATCACCGGTAAGCCCCAATGTGTTATTACGGACGAAACCGTAAGAACCGTCCGAATTTTGATAGGAACTATACGATTTGTTATAATTGGGCAGGGTTCCGGTCAAGTTGACTTCCGGCAGAAGATCAGCACGAAAGGTACGAAATTCCCAATAGGCCGTTTTCAATTCATTCAAGGCAACAGCAGCGTCAACAGATTGAATACGCGCCATAGCAATAGCTTCATTCAAGGTTATTTCCCTTTCCTTCTGTGCCGACAATGCCAACGGCAGGCAAACGGCAGCAAGAGCAAACAATATACTTTTCTTTTTCATTATGCACAGTATTTTCCACTATGAGAGAATCAAACGATGTGCCAAAAAAGTAAAGTTTTTATTATCAACAGATTAGAAAATAAGAAAAGTGTCCATTTTCGGACACTATGCCCAAAAGTGAACGTTCGATTATTCGCAATAGTTAGGAAGGCGCACAGTGAAACGAGTGCCTTTACCTACTTCGGAGGTGACGGAGATGGTACCATTCAGACGTTCGATGATGGTCTGACAAATACTTAATCCCAGACCTGCTCCTTGGGTGAAATTATCGACTTTATAGAATCGTTCGAATATATGACGGATACCTTCTTCAGAAATACCGACTCCGGTATCCTCCACAAAGATGCGGGTGTAGCCGGGAACCTCATCGTCTTCATAGCCGAAAGTAATGAAACCGCTGCTCGTAAATTTAGCAGCGTTATTTATCAGATTATTCACGACTTGCTGCAAGCGTACATTATCTGTCGTGAGATATTTCTTATCACTTTCGGGCATACGCAACACCAGTTCTACTCCCGGTGGCATATTCAAGCGTTGAGAATCATGGACGGTCTTTAATAACAGCGGCAGGTTATGCTCGGCGAACATAAATTCCATGGTTCCCGATTCGATACGTGACAAATCAAGAATATCATTAATCAAAGCCAGCAACAGGCCACAATTCTTATTAATAGTTCCGATAAACTGGGCAATCTCTTCGCTTGTAAAACCACTCGTATCGCTTAGCAAATCGGAGAAACCTACAATCGCATTCAACGGAGTCCGAATCTCGTGACTCATGTTGGCAAGGAACGCCGATTTCAGTTTGTCAGCCTGGAGGGCTTTATCACGGGCCTCCTCATCTCCTGCTCGGCAGTCTTATATCGCTGGATACTCTGACAAACACCTAATATATTGTACAATGAATCTTGTGTCAATCCCGTGATTACGGAAGAACGATATTCCCACCATTCATACTCTCCGTTGACATTCCGCTGACGGAAGTTCAGACGGGTATTGGAATCTTCCCCGGTCAATGCTCTGTTAAACAACGGTCTTATTTCTTTCAAATCGTCAGGATGGATAGTGCGATCCATTTCATCACGGGGGATGGTAGTAACCGATTCATCGTATCCGAGACGTTTCAAGAAACCTTGCGGGAAAATAAAACAGTTCGTTTCCATATCAAACTGCCACGGATAGATGGAGCTTTCGTCTACTGCCATATCAAAAAAACGCTTCTGCATTTCTTCATTCGAAATATTCCGTGCGGAAAGTGCCATACCGGTAATCGTATCCTTTGAACGGATCGGGACTATTTCCCCGACACCGGGAAGTATTTATCACTATGCACTTCTTTCATGAAAGCTCCCTGCGGTATCTTCACACTTTCTCCTTTTGAAGCTACCTGCTTCAGCATTTTATGAAGAATGTCCTGACCGTTATAATATATCTTGAAGATGCTGCCTGCCATCATTCCTTCATAAAAACGGCCCCCTGACTCATACGGCAAATGCAGCATTTGTAATAAGGAGCGGTTTGTGAAATGAATGTGCAAATCGGTATCATACGTTATCACACCATCACGGATGGAATGAAATACATTATCAAACTCATTACGCTGTTCCACCAGTTTATTCTGTACCAGCAGACGGGTCTGTGCCTGAATCCGTCGTTTGGATTCACGCCGGTTGGCACGCATCAGCCACACGATAGAGGCTATCAACAATGCCAGGATAGACGGATAGAGCAGTATAAAAAGGTATTTATATTTCTCCCAATACGGTTCGTTGACTATGGTTCCGCTAGAGGATACTTTATCAGGGTCAATATGAAAATAATCCAATTGTTTATAGTCATAGATGAATCCCTGCGTGATTTCTGTCACTCCTATTTCTTGGGGAGATGTACCTTTTAAGACTAAAGCAGCCCTTTGAGCTGCCGATAATGCTGAAGCATAACTATCGGAATCGTATGCACAGAATACGCCATTAGTTAACCCCACATTCTGACTCGAAAATACGGGAGCTTTTGAGTTTTTACCTACAAATGAAAGGAAAGGCGACCATTTAGGAGCAACAACCAGACGTTCGTAGCTGTTACGAGGGTAACAAATTGCCGCAATGATATGACTAGTCGTATGATTTTGGGTATTATAGATTTTCATTCTATAATCCGGGTTGTCTTTTTAAAGATTTTCCACTCTTCTTCAAAATCTTCAAGCCCTTTGTTACTCAAAAAGCTGTTATCTATCACACATACCACTTCTTTCCGCTGGGGAAATATCTTTTGTGCCTGACGTAATATGACATCGAAATCCGGATTGGCTGTGAATCCGCAAACATTGGGATGAGTGGTAATCAACTTCGTATCGGGATACTTAATACCGAAAAACACCACCGGAATCTGCAAAGGCAACGAATCTCCACAGGCAAAAAGGAGTATAGAAAGCTTCATCACTTGCTGTTATAATCAAATCGGTCTGCCTGTCACGAGCACGCTGACAAAAACGACGCATAATTACCTTTCTCGGAGTTGAATGCCCAAAAATCGGCATCAAGATACTCCGTTGTTATATTCACCTTCAGGCCACTTTCTTTAAATCCTTTGACCAACCCCTGATTAAGGTCGCTATGCCAAGGAGTCTGTGAGGTGTATGACTGTATAAACAGGATATTGTATGTACGTTCCGCTGCTGCCGCCTGAGTAAGAACAGCAAAGAACAGAACGATAAGCATACAATAGTAGCGTCGATTCATATAATTAAAGCCTGCGGTGTTTTCAATATTATGCCGACAAAGATACGTTAAATCTATTGAAAACAAACAGATAGCCCAAGTTTTTTATTCTTCGCGCAGCGCTTCGGCAGGCTGTATGCGAATTACCTGACGGGCAGGAAACCAAATACCTATAAGAATCATTAAAGACATCAGGAAGTAGGTTATGACAAATGTAATAAGAAAACGCACTACTCCCCACTCCATATACCCTTCAGTCAACTCCAGATGGCCGATATTATAACAGATGACGGCGGCAGGCAAAGCAGCCAGAGTCAATAATAGCAATCCTTCTTTATTTAAACGTTGCCAAAGCTGCATCCGGCTGGCCCCGACTGCTATACGAAGCGCAGACTCGGCACGACGGTGCTGCGTACGGAACCAGAAGGTGCCGACAATGCCCAACAGGATATTAAGCAATAAGAAGCCCATCATCCAGAAACGTACCTGTACCTGATTATAACTTCCTTGCTGGAAGTCATTCCGCAGATCTTCATAATCATGCACTTTCAGAATGAATAAGTTACCGACACTCAACTGGTTGGCGGATAATTTCATCAAATGTTCCGCAAAGTCTCTGGAAGTCCCCGGTTTCACCCGCAGACAAACTTCTACACTCGAAGGATAAAGTTCATCGTCAAGTTCGACCATTATCTTTTCAGGAAATTCAATGGCTACATACCGATCACTGTAGTTAGGCCAAAAGTCATTGTAACGCACCTTCTTCGAAACTCCCCCTATCTTGTACACTTTCGTAGAATCATCCACATCGACCATTTCTTTACCCAACAGCGTACGATCGCCTTTATAATCTTTGGGCCAGAAATTTTCACCAACAACGACATTGCCATTCCTTAAAGCTTGCACCAACGGCTGATAACCACGCCCATCAGCACTTTGATAACGGAAGACCTGAAAAAAGTCAGGGGTTACCGAACGTCGTAGCGGATTACTAACCAATGTATCGATACGTAACATACTACCGGAATTACTCCCGATATAGGGACGCGCATTATTGGATATTGAAACGGCCTCCACTTCCGGCAATCTCCGGAGACGATTGGTCAACTCGATAATATCTTGTCCTAAAGATGTACTCTTTTGTTCTTTCGAAAGATAGGAATTACTCTTGTCGTTTTTCAGGCTTAGCTCCAAATAATACGTATCGGTAATATCAAATCCTACCGGTTCGTAATAAGTACGCGCTGTCACATACGTCCAGTCGACCACATACCACAGGACCACAAAAACAATTAATAGTTCTGACCACAACCATCCGTTTGACCGGCGCTCGTTCCATATTTGTTTTAATAGTTGCATTTTCTTTAGAATTTAGATGAGTTGAAGAATTATCTTTCGTTGATAGCATCCACAATATTGGTGCGAGTTACTCTCCATGCCGGAATGGCGGCACTTAATAAATTGAGTAGGAAGCAAGCCAGAAATGCCAGCAGGAATACGGTAGGATCGAACAGTAAGTCGACACACATGGTCCGCAAATCTTTCCCACCCCATTGGATACAAAGTCTACGGAGAAAAGCATTCCTCCCAAAAAGGAAAGCGGCGACATAACTTAATACAAGTCCGAGAATTCCTCCGAACAGGGAATAAAGCATGTCTTCGGATAGTACCTGCATCATAAGCTCCCGTCTGGGGGCACCAAAGGCTTTTCGCACTCCTATTTCGGAGATACGCTTACGCATGCGTGACAAAGTAAGTCCGGACAAGTTGACGGCAGGAACAATCAATAAGACAAGTAATGTCAGTATGTATTGCCGTACTGCTTCTTTCACAGCAGGAGGATTGTTGGCGGAATAGCGTTGCGCGGCTACGAAATAAGTATCAGGCTGTCCGCGATAGAGTAAATCGAAATTGGGATGCCCTGCCATAAAGATAGCCCGCAAGCGGTCAGCCTCCTGACGAATAGCCGGAAAATCGTCTTTTGATTTAGCCAGTATATAGACGGCAGTCATACCCATGATATTGTCATCGCCCCAAGTGGCTGTGAAGGCACTTGTTGAACTCAAAGGAATCCAAACTTGTGCATAGGCGTACTTCGCCAGTTTAGAGACCGGACGTACCACTCCGCAAACAATATAAGCCGAATGATTCAGAAGGAATGTCTTTCCAACCACTTCTGATGTTCCGAACAAACGGCGAGCCATATCTTCGGAAATCACAGCTTTTGCTGCTCCGGCATCAAAATCGGCATTATCATACGGTTTACCGGATAGAAACTCAAATTCAAATATTTTCCAGAAAGCATCGTCTGTTTGCAACACACTACAACTTTCCATCTCACCTGCCGGTTTAGCAGCCAGCATTGTTTCCTGCCAGATATTGGTTATGGAAACTGCTTCGGGAATTGTCATTGCTTTGAAACAAGCCTTTGCCGTATTGTATCCGATAGGGCCATTGCTTTGCCAATTCACGTTGGACTTACTTTGAAGTCCGGCAAACCGGAAAATAAGCATCCGGTCACGATGGGTTTCCGGTGCAAAGGGAGCAATAGTCGCACGTAAAGTAATCACAATTACCATTATCATAGCAATAGCCAAAGCTGTACCAATAATGGAAATAGATGAAAGCAGTTTATTTTCTCCCAACAGATGGAATGCTTGTTTAAAATAGAGTTTTATCATGATCGTTACCAGTATAAAGTTCAAAGTTCAGTAGTCTTTTTATTCTTCTTCGATCCGCGTTTAGAAATTCCACCTTTGGATACAGTTTTTGATTGATTTTTCACCAACACCATCCATCCACTTTAAAGCTTTGATATCCACTGCTTGCAATCAACATTCATTTTCATATTGCCTACTCCGTCGACATCGAGTTTCAGTTCATCGCAATATAGACTTTTCACGTTACAGTTGCCTACTCCGTCAAGTTCGAAAGCTATATTTTTAAGATTCAATTTTTCCTTTGTATCAAAGTTCCCTACCCGTCGATTTTCACTTTACTCAAATCGGGAGCAGTGATGTAAAAAGTCAGATTCTTGACATTCTTGGCATTTTTATCTTTATAAGAGATAACCAGAGTTCCATTTTTCACTGTCACCCTTGTTTTCTCTACAAATTCAGAAGGCCCTTCCAAACGGCAGGTACATTCTGCCGATTGAGCGAAAATAATATTTCCGACAGATTGCAGGTTGATGGCAGAAAAGTCGCCTACATTATAATCTTTACTCACATTTTGTGCCGATAGCGAACAAAAAGCAACACTTAACAGGACAGCTATCGCAACGATAAAAATATTCTTTGTCATGATGATTTTTAATTTAGAGATACATTAATCAATTTTTCCATTTAGTTCTAATCGTAAGAGGCCGTTTCTATTGTACCTGGCGTCCATCGAAGAAACGAATGGTACGCGAAGTCTGCTTTGCCTGTTCTTCATTATGGGTGACCATAACAATGGTTCGTCCGTCTTCTTTATTCAGCCGGTGAAGCAGTTCCATGACTTCGGCTCCCATCCTTGAATCCAAGTTACCTGTCGGCTCATCGGCAAGGATTATTTCGGGATTACCAATAATCGCACGGGCAATAGCTACACGTTGGCACTGCCCACCGGAAAGTTGTGTAGGAAAATGTCTCATACGATGGCTTAATCCTACTTTTTCCAATACCTCTTGTGCCAACCTCTTTCGCTCACTACTGCCAACACGGCGATAAAGTAAAGGCAACTCCACATTATCCGTCACATTTAACGAATTAATCAAATGGAAAGACTGAAACACAAAACCAAGCGTTTTATTACGGAAAATTGCCAATTCTTGTCCTTCATTCCTTCTGTACGTATTCCATTGATTTCCACTATTCCCATGGTAGGTGCGTCAAGTAATCCCATTATATTCAACAATGTAGATTTTCCGCACCCGGAAGGTCCCATTATACTTAGGAATTCTCCACGTTCTACCGTCAGATTCACATTTTCCAATGCTACCGTTTCAATCTCATCAGTACGGTAAATCTTAGAAAGAGAGTTCAATGTTATCATAACTTCTAGTGTTTAATTTATTTAATCTTCAGCTTATTCTTGTTCTTATATGCACTCATATCGCTTATCACTACCCTGTCACCCGGTTGCAATCCACTCAAAACTTCTACATATTCAAAGTTTGAATCTCCTAACTGTATTTTACGTTTTACCAGTTCATTATCCGAATTGCAGACAAAAAGTTCATATTCACCGCGTCCCACATAGAAAGAGCCATTGGCTACGCGCATTACATCTTCTTTCACAGCATTCATCACATAAACATCTGTCTTTAGTCCGGAACGTAAGCGGCGGTGATTATCTTCTTTCAACTGAACGGTAAATGATATCACACCATTCTTGGATAGTGGTGTAACACTGCTAACTGTCCCTTCCAGTTTATCGCTTCCTATCTTAACAATTGCTTTTCCTCCAGCTGCCACACGGTCGCCATACGTATCAGCAATCTCGCCTTCCACCTTAAAATGACTCAAATCAGAAATGATAGCCACCTGTCCGCCTTCGGAAATCTGTGCACCGATCTGGTTATTAATATAGGTAAGAATAGCTTTACGCGGGGAACGGATTTGTGCATCATCCAACGTACGTTTCTTTTCGGAAAGGCTCTTGCGGAAGATATTAAAATCAAGCTCCTGAACTTTTAGTTCGGCAGCAGCCACCTCCTTCTCATTTTTATATTGTTGCTGAAGTTGTTCGTACTCTAATTGAGCAACATTATAGCTCAATTCAGCCTGGCGCACTTTATCCGTTGTTCCCGCACCGAGACTGTCCAAATAGTGTTCATTTCTCAACTCCACCTTCATCCGACTTAATTTCATTGCCGAAACTTTAATCTGCATTGCCATATCCGAAAGCTTCGTCTGATTATTGACGCGAAGCTGATCAAGCTTATACTGGCGCATTTGTTCCTCGTCCAGTAACTTCTTATATTCAATTTCCGTACTCTGAAGGTCCAGTTTCAGAATCGGAGTACCTACGTCTACGCTATCTCCCCCTTTTTTATAAACTTCAAGAATACGACTGTTGATTGGAGAATTGATAATTTCTTCAAATGCAGGGACAACCTTGCCGGAAGCACTGACACTTACCTCAATAACTCCTGTATCGACTGTGGAAAAGACAAGATCCTTTGCCTCCACTCCTGCCCTTAATACAGATATAAGTACACCAATGGCAATAATACTTGCCACTCCAATGGATGAATAACGAATAATCTTCTTGTTACGTTCTTTTTGACGTACCTCTTTAGGAATTTCTCTGTCCATATCCGATCATTTACTATTTTATGATGTATCAATTCGGTACTTCATATACCAAATCTGTGCCAAAATCGTAAATGATTGATAAATAGAAGATAACAAAAAACACAGAGTGTCCGATATCGGACACCCTGTACGAATTTACTGTTCAGAATAGAATCTATCATCCTGCCAGCAGGAAGCCTGTCTATTTGGATGATGACGTAGTAGAGGGGTTCTTTTCCCTCTTTGTATTCAGTTCTTTCCTTCCCAATGGGTAGTCTCCTCCACCTTTTCACGATCACGAATCTCTTTTGCTTTACGGGCATAGACAATCATACGCATGGATTGATCGTAAGTGAAATAATTCCAGATCCAATTTAAGAGCACAATCACCTTTATTACGAACTCCAAGGATAGAACGCAGATGAACAACCAGCCACATCACCCAAGCAAACCATCCCTGCATCTTTACTTTACTAAACTCTGCCACGGCACGATTGCGCCCGACAGTCGCCATCGAACCTAAATTGCGGTAATGGAAAGGTTTCATTTCCTGTCCTTTTTCCATACGAATCAGATTCTTTGCCAATAGTTCTCCTTGCTGGATCGCCACTTGTGCCAGTTGAGGATGCCCGTTCGGGTAATTTTCATCAGCTAACTGAATACATTGGTCGCCAATAGCAAACACATTGTTCATCCCTTCTACACGGTTGAATGAATCGACTTTAATACGTCCTCCACGCCCAATCAGAGAGGCATCCAGATTTCCGATAGTCACACCGGTGACACCACTCACCCAAATAAAAGTACGCGTGGCAATCTCTGTACCATCTTCGAGTACTACTTTATGGTCACGATAATCCACAACACGTTTATTCAACAGGATATTTACTCCCATTTCACGGAGAAACTGTTCAGCATGTGCAGAAGATTCTTCTGACATTCCGGCAAGCAATCGCGGCCCGGCTTCAATCAAATAGATATGCATCAGACTGCTGGGCATATCAGGATAATCATTCGGCAAGACGAATTTCTTCATCTCGGAAAGTATTCCGGCTACTTCTATCCCAGTAGCTCCACCTCCTACAATTACAATATTCAATAGCTCTTGTTGTTCCTGCTTCGTTGAACAGGTCAGCGCTCGTTCCAGATTAGCCAGAAGAGCGTTTCGCAATCCCATCGCTTCTGACACATTTTTCATCGGCATGGCTTCCTCTTCGATATGTTTATTACCGAAATAGTTGGTTGTAGTACCTGCTGCTAACACCAGATAGTCATATTCTGCTTTTCCGATGGAAGTCTGTATCATATTCTTTTCCGGGAAAATGGCACGTACTTCCGCCATACGGAAATAGAAATCTTTCCGATGCTGGAATATTTTACGGAAGGGGAAGGATATGGAAGTTGGCTCCATACCAGCCGAAGCCACCTGATAAATCAAAGGAGGAAACTGATGATAGTTGTTTTTATCTATCAATACGACTTGAAAGCCTGACTTTTTCAGCTTGTTAGCCAGTTTCAAGCCACCGAAACCACCGCCTACTATGACGACACGTTTCTTATTACTTTTTGCAATGTTTAGACTCATATTCTAATCATGTTTTATCAAGATAATAACACATGAATGAATCATTAAGTTTCCAAAATTCGAAACTTTTGAGAGAAGTCTCTACCGTAGACGCAATCTATCTCCGATTTCCGGAACATACTCACCATCCTTACGATTCATCTTATACAGATTTTTGAGGCGGATACCATATTTTTGAGAGATGCCATGCATGGAATCTCCATCTTTCACAACATATACAGTATAAGGTTTGGAAGCCTTTTTCTTCTTGCTCTTCAGGTAGATGATATCTCCTTCCATCAAGGTATAATCACGCTGCAAGTCGTTGTACTTCACAAGTTTCTTCCAACTAATATCGAATTCCTTGCCTAAATCTTTAAAGGTATCACCGTTGCGGGCTACCACATAAGCGATATCATTAGCGATATACACCTGATGCGGGCTCATCAACCAAGGATTCTTTTTCAGTTTCCGTTCCGAATATACACCCCTTACGGTCGTATTTATACAAGTCATAATCTTCGATAATCGTAATCAGACGGTTAGCATAAGAAGGATCGGTAGCATAGCCTGCTTTTTTCAGTCCACGCGCCCAGCCTTTATAATCGGTGATATCCAGTTTAAAAAGAAAAGCGTAACGGGCACCTCTTCTAAGGAAGTCGGAATGATCTTCGTAAGAGTCACGCGGATGCTTATAAGCACGGAAACATTCGTTACGGGCATCATCATCATGACGAACCGTACGTCCCCGCCAACTGCCACCACACTTAATACCAAAGTGGTTATTACTCTTTCGTGCCAACTGGCTGTATCCGGCACCGCTTTCCAGCAATCCTTGTGCCAATGTAATACTCGCCGGAATCTTATGAAGCTTCATCTGTTCAACAGCCAAATCACTATACTTATTTATATACTCGACGTAACGGGCATTCCGTTTCTGTGCCTGCACTCCTACGGCAAAGAAAAAAAAACAACGGTTAAAAAGATAAGTCTATGCAGTTTATTCTCCATTTTTATTCAGATGTGAATTAGATGGCACAAAAATCCGAAAAATAATTGGGATTATCAATCTCTTTCCTAACTTTGTAACATTAATTGTAGAAACCAATACCCTGACGTATATGAAAGACCTCACAATTACCGCTATTATTAAAGTATATCAATATGATGAGTTGAATGAGGGCGATCGGTCACTTATAAAGACTGCCATGGAGGCAACAGCTCGTAGTTATTCTCCGTACTCCCATTTCTCCGTAGGTGCCGCTGCGCTATTGGGCAACGGGACAGTAGTGACAGGAACCAATCAGGAAAATGCGGCCTATCCGTCGGGGCTTTGTGCAGAACGTACTACATTATTCTATGCCAACTCCCAATATCCCGACCAACCGGTTGTCACTCTTGCCATCACGGCACGAACGGAAAAAGATTTCATCGACCAACCGATTCCTCCCTGCGGTGCTTGCCGGCAAGTGATTCTGGAAACGGAAAAGCGTTACAAACACCCCATCCGCATCCTATTATATGGCAAAGAATGTATCTACGAAGTAAAAAGTATAGGCGATCTACTGCCATTATCATTTGACGCATCAGCAATGGAGGATTAATTATGTTACAACAATATCACACGAAACTAAAAGGAACACTCGCACTTACAGACTCTTATCTGACAGAAAAAGCACTGCAAAAAGAAAAGGGCTTTATAAATTTATATGGGTACGCAGCGGAAGCATCACGGTAGAAATCGACCATCAGGAAATGACGCTTACCCAAGATGAAGTGATTTCACTCACTCATCTGCAACACCTCGAATTTAAATCGATTGATGGTGAATACCTGACTTTATTGTTCAATAGCAATTTCTATTGTATCTATGGCAACGACCATGAAGTGTCATGCAGCGGCTTCCTGTTCAACGGTTCATCTCACCTGATCCGTTTCACACTGAACGAAAAAGAACGTAAAGAACTCGACACTATTACCGAAGCACTGGAAAATGAGTTTACCGTTTCCGACAGCCTGCAGGAGGAGATGCTACGCATCCTGCTGAAACGTTTCATTATCCAATGTACCCGGATTGCACGTCATCGCATGAATATCACCCGTGAAAAAGAATCCGGATTCGAGATTGTCCGCCAATACTATAACTTGGTCGACGAGCATTACCGGACGAAGAAACAGGTGCAGGACTATGCCGATATGTTGCATAAATCTCCCAAAACACTATCGAACATCTTTTCTACCTGCAAACTGCCTTCGCCGCTTCGGGTTATCCACGAACGGGTGGAAGCGGAAGCTAAACGTCTCCTGCTTTACAGCAACAAAAGCGCCAAAGAGATTGCCGATATTCTGGGATTTGAAGACCAAGCTTCTTTCAGCCGTTTCTTCAAAAAATATGACCGGACAGAGCGCCGTGCAATTCAGAAACACACAGGAAGGGAAAAATTGACAAGGCATACGGAAGTATTGCCATTTGGGGGGTAGTGGAAATGGACGACCTTTGCGACATAAGATAAATCCATTAAAACCCCAACAAAATGAAAGAGAAATTGATCGCTTTACTGACCTTCACTTCAAGTCTGAAAAGTTTTGGTATGAAATTTATCCGCATTGCCATCCTGGTAGTATTTGTATGGATAGGCGGATTGAAGTATTTCCATTATGAAGCCGACGGGATTGTTCCGTTTGTTGCCAACAGTCCTTTTATGAGTTTCTTCTATGCTAAAGGTGCACCCGAATACAAAGAACATAAAAATGCGGAAGGTGCTTTTGTCCCGGAAAATCGTGCATGGCACGAAGCAAACCGCACTTATACTTTCTCTTACGGACTGGGAGCTCTTATTATGGGTATCGGCATACTGGTATTCTTGGGAATCTTTTTCCCAAAAGTGGGATTGGCAGGCGACACCCTCGCCATTATCATGACGCTCGGCACACTTTCTTTTCTTGTCACCACCCCGGAAGTCTGGGTTCCCGACTTGGGAAGCGGAGAATTCGGCTTTCCATTACTCTCCGGTGCAGGGCGGCTGGTGATTAAAGACATCGTGATCCTGGCCAGTGCTGTAGTATTATTATCCGACTCGTCACAACGCGTACTCAAAACACTTAAAAAAGACTAAGACAACCACTAAAGAGGATTCTGACTTCTTGCCATTGCGGAACAAATCGTATTTTCAGACTGTTATATAGTCTCATACAAATCGTTAATACAAGAAGTTATGAAACAATATGATGCAATTATTATAGGATTCGGCAAGGCAGGGAAAACCCTGGCTGCCGAACTTTCCAACCGCGGATGGCAAGTGGCCATCGTAGAACGTTCCAACATGATGTATGGAGGAAGCTGTCCGAATGTAGCCTGTATCCCAACAAAGACGCTGGTGCATGAAGCAGAGGTTTCCGCTTTGCTTTACCACGATGATTTTCCGAAGCAGGCGAATATGTACAAACAGGCCATCGGCCGAAAGAACCGCCTCACTTCCTTTCTTAGGAATGATAATTACGAAAGACTAAGTAAACGTCCTAATGTGACTATCTATACCGGAACGGGGTCTTTCATATCCGCCGATACCATAAAAGTGGAACTTCCCGAAGGAGAAATCGAACTGAAAGGAAAAGAGATATTTATCAACACGGGATCTACTCCCATTATCCCTGCAATAGATGGTATTCAGCAAAGTCAGCACGTATATACCAGTAGTGCGCTTTTGGACTTAAGCGTACTTCCTCATCACCTGATTATCATAGGTGGAGGATATATCGGACTGGAGTTCGCTTCTATGTATGCCGGTTTCGGCAGTAAAGTGACGATACTCGAAGGAGGAAACAAATTTATGCCTCGCGAAGATCGGGATATTGCAAACAGCGTCAAAGAAGTGATGGAGAAGAAAGGTATTGAAATCCATCTGAACGCTCGTGCACAGTCTATCCATGACACGAATGACGGAGTGACACTAACTTACTCGGACGTATCCGACGGTACTCCTTATTATGTAGATGGAGATGCCATTCTTATCGCAACGGGACGTAAACCGATGATTGAAGGATTGAATCTGCAAGCAGCGGGTGTAGGAGTTGATGCTCACGGAGCTATCATCGTAAACGATCAGTTACGCACTACTGTTCCTCATATATGGGCAATGGGAGATGTGAAAGGCGGATCGCAATTTACATATCTCTCGCTGGATGATTTCCGGATTATCCGCGATCAGCTCTTCGGCGACAAGAAACGTGATATCGGAGACCGTGATCCTGTGCAATATGCAGTGTTTATTGATCCGCCATTGGCACATATCGGAATCAGTGAAGAAGAAGCTCTGAAAAGAGGATATTCATTTAAGGTTTCCCGGTTGCCGGCTTCCTCCATCGTCCGTACCCGTACATTGAGGCAGACTGATGGTATGCTAAAAGCTATCATCAATAATCATAACGGGAAGATTATGGGCTGTACTCTATTCTGCGCCGATGCTTCAGAAATCATCAATATCGTAGCTATGGCGATAAAGACAGGCCAGACGTCTACATTCTTGCGCGATTTTATCTTCACGCATCCCAGTATGAGTGAGGGATTAAATCAACTGTTTGATGTATAAGAATAAGAAAGAATATAACTCACTTCTAAAACAGAGCCTCTGAATAGGGTAAACAGGGGCTCTATTTGGAGTAATCGGAGGCTCTGAATGAGGTAAACGGAGCCTCTAAATAAATGAAATTCATTCTTTTTCAGTCTTAATAGAGTGAAATCTAATAGAAAGTGTTATCTTTGCAACCAAGTTAAACTATATACCTACCGCAATGAGAATTACTAAGTAAGACAACACTTCTAAGTAAACATCACTTTTCTTATATGCTTTTTCTATTTCGTTAAGCATCACGAAATCCGTGTTGTTTAGCCAGTATTGTGTTTGTCGTTCCCCCTATCCTGTGTTTTTTTCTCACTCTATTTTCAACCTCAAACCCAATAGATCATTATGTCTATAAGTATTCAGCAAATCAGCTATATCCATCCGGATAAAGAAGTATTATTCAGTGATCTCAATTTCGCCATCAGTAAGGGGCAGAAATTAGGATTAGTCGGTAACAATGGGTGTGGCAAGTCTACTTTGCTACAAATTATTGCCGGACAGTTATCACCCTCTTCCGGTGTCATTGTCCGCCCGGACGACCTATATTATATCCCGCAACATTTCGGGCAATATGATTCACTGACTATCGCTCAAGCACTCCAGATAGAACGTAAGCAACAAGCCTTACATGCTATCCTGGCAGGAGATGTCTCAAACGAGAATTTCACCATTCTAAATGATGACTGGAATATCGAAGAACGTTCCATTGCCGCTCTCGATTTATGGGGATTAGGACAGTTTACGCTATCCTACCCGATGAATCTGCTTAGCGGCGGCGAAAAGACCCGCGTATTCCTGGCAGGTATGGACATTCATCACCATCTGTCATACTTATGGATGAACCGACCAATCATCTCGATTCTTCCGGCAGACAACGTTTATATGACTGGGTAGAGAAATATCGTTCCACCCTGTTAGTGGTAAGTCATGACCGTACTCTGCTCAATCTTCTCCCCGAAATTTGCGAATTGGAGAAGCATCAAATCAATTATTATGGCGGAAATTACGAATTCTACAAAGAACAAAAAACGCTGATGCAGGAAGCATTACAACAACGTATTGAAGAAAAAGAAAAGGCACTACGTATTGCCCGTAAAGTGGCTCGCGAAACGGCCGAACGCAGGGACAAACAGAATGTACGCGGCGAAAAGAGTAATATAAAAAAAGGAGTTCCACGCATTGTATTGAACGCACTCCAAGGGAAATCCGAGAAGAGCACTAGTAAACTGACTGGCGTTCATCAGGAGAAAGCCGAGAAGTTAACAAATGAACGCAACCAGCTTCGAGGTTCGCTCTCTCCGACTGCGGCATTAAAAACCGATTTCAACAGTTCCTCGCTTCATACCGGGAAAATATTAGTGACAGCAAAAGAGATTAACTTCAGTTATCATTCCAATTCGATTAACAATGATATTCTGACGAATGATGAAATAAATTCGTCTGACACAGGTTATCATCCCAATCCGAATAGCAATGATATTCAGGAAAATAGTATCTCAAAACAACAGCTTTGGCAAGCTCCTGTCAGCTTTCAGCTAAAGAGCGGAGACCGCTTCCGTATAGAAGGAGCCAACGGTAGCGGGAAAACAACTCTATTGAAATTAATCACCGGCCAACTTCAACCACAGGAAGGAACTCTGACGCGGACGGACTTTAGCTATGTCTATTTGAATCAAGAGTATTCGATCATTGACGACCGGAACAGTATTCTTGAACAGGCTTACGCTTTCAACAGCCGGAATCTGCCAGAGCATGAAATAAAGATTATTCTACACCGTTACTTGTTTCCTGCATCCGAATGGGACAAATCCTGCCGGAAACTTAGTGGTGGTGAGAAAATGCGTCTCGCTTTCTGCTGTCTGATGATTAGTAACAATACCCCTGATATGTTTATCCTGGATGAACCTACCAACAATTTGGACATACAAAGTATTGAAATTATCACTGCTACTATCAAAAATTATGCAGGTACTGTGATAGCAATCTCACACGACAATTATTTTATTCAGGAAATTGGTGTCGAACAATGCATTTTATTGAGTTAGTCTATTGATATTTTATCCAGGGCAACCGCACCAATATTTAATTCATATCCGCACAGTTTTGAATAAAATAATGAAGTATTCTGGAAACGTTGTGGTAAATCTGAAAAAGATGATTGAGTTTTTAAGATTCCCCGTTATCTTTTTATTATAAGATATGGGTCCAGGGTGAGGGGTGGTGAGGGTAGATTTTATAATACTTTCGTATTTTTTTGAGGATAAAAAGGAGATAGTATAGAAAATAAAATAATAAAAGGTTATAAATCTACCGCCCTCACCACCCCTCACCCTGGACCCATTCATTAGCGCACCGTTTAACTCGTTTCTGCACGGTTATGAATCAAATTTTGGTGCAGTTGCCCTGTATTTTATCTGATAAGTCTAAATATCAATCTAGTTTTTTTATAACTTCGCAGCGCGAAGAACAAGAATTAGAATTAAAATGAATCAGACAGCACAATCATGGTGGTTTATCTTTTACAAAGACCAACTGCTTCTTGAGAAAAAAGAGGATGGCATATATGCCGTCCCGTGTGGAGAAAGCTCTCCTATTGTTATTAAAGAAAAAACAACCGTACACAATATCACTACACTAGAAGGGAAAAACTGCAAGGCTTTCTCCCTCTCCTCTCCCATTGAAGAATCGGAGCAATGGATCATGATAGGGCTTCGTGCCTCCTATGAATATCTTCCTTTGTCTCATTATCAGACAGCAGGAAAAGCATATGAGATTCTGCATTGGGATAGAAACAGCCGCTTTTGTTCCGCCTGCGGCACGCCTATGGAACAGAAAGAATCTATCATGAAGCGTTGTCCGAAATGTGGCCGGGAGGTATATCCTTCCATTTCCACAGCGATTCTTGTATTAGTGAGAAAAAAAGATTCACTACTCTTAGTGCACGCCCGCAATTTTAAAGGAACATTCAACAGTCTCGTTGCCGGATTTCTGGAAACCGGAGAAACGCTAGAAGAATGTGTAGCACGTGAAGTGAAAGAAGAAACCGGACTGGATGTAAAGAATATCACTTATTTCGGTAATCAGCCCTGGCCTTATCCCAGCGGACTAATGGTCGGCTTTATTGCTGATTATGCCGGAGGGGAAATCAACCTCCAAGATGAAGAATTGAGTTCGGGAGACTTTTATACAAGAGACAATTTACCCGAACTTCCCAGAAAACTTAGTCTTGCCCGAAAGATGATTGATTGGTGGATAGAGCATCCAAATGAATAAATCAAACATGGAAAATATCATCAAAGGAATCCGTCAGTATGTTCCCGAAGCCTGCTTAGAGATGGGTAAAATGAACATTTACTAAAAACAATCATAAATTAGCCCCATGGAATTATCAACAAAAGCACCCCGAATTGAAGTAGTAGATGCTCTTAGAGGATTTGCTGTAATGGCCATCCTTCTGGTTCATAACCTGGAGCATTTCATTTTCCCCGTATATCCGGAAAGTTCTCCTGAATGGCTCACCATTTTGGATGCCGGAGTATTTAATGCGACATTTTCACTGCTTGCCGGAAAGTCTTATGCCATATTCGCTCTGCTTTTCGGATTCACTTTCTATATCCAGTCGCACAACCAGCAGTTGAAAGGAAAAGATTTTGGTTACCGCTTTTTATGGAGAATGACATTACTGGCAGGATTCGCTACTTTGAATGCTGCTTTCTTCCCGGCAGGAGATGTCCTGCTTCTGTTTGTTGTAGTCAGTCTTGTACTATTTATCGTACGTAAATGGAGTGACAAAGCGATTCTAATCACCGCCATCTTGTTTTCACTGCAACCGATTGAATGGTTTCATTATATAATGAGCCTTTTCAATCCTGCTTATACCCTACCCGATTTGAATGTCGGAGCCATGTATGCTGAAGTAGCGGAATACACCAAAGCCGGAAACTTTTGGGATTTTCTGATAGGTAATGTTACTTTAGGACAGAAAGCAAGCCTGTTTTGGGCTATCGGTGCCGGACGTTTCTTACAGACTGCCGGACTTTTCCTGTTTGGCTTATATATCGGACGCAAAGAATTGTTCGTAACTACCGAATCTCATTTGAAGTTCTGGATGAAAGCACTTATTATTGCAGCTATCAGTTTCGCGCCACTGTATTCTCTGAAAGAACAGATCATGCAAAGTGACAGCAGTTTAATTCAGCAAACGGTAGGTACTGCCTTTGATATGTGGCAGAAATTCGCATTTACGATTGTACTTGTTGCTTCTTTCGTGTTGCTTTATCAGAAGGATCAGTTCAAGAAAACTGTATCTAATCTGCGATTCTACGGAAAAATGAGCTTGACCAATTATATTTCTCAATCTATTTTGGGAGCCATTATCTATTTCCCATTCGGATTCTATCTTGCTCCTTACTGTGGATATACTCTTAGCCTGATTATCGGTATTATTCTTTTCCTGGCGCAAGTTCGGTTCTGCAAATGGTGGCTGTCTAAACATAAACAAGGACCATTGGAAACAATATGGCATAAATGGACTTGGATAGGCACGAAGAAATGACAAAAAAAAAGAAATAGCACTGACTGAAAAATAGACTAAGAAAGCAGGCCACGAAATACACATAACTACAAACGAACAACTTACGAATATGAAACTGAACGTATCACTCTAAAGCATCAACAAAACATGTGTATCCGCAGCCTGCGGGTTGAAATTGAGATGATGTCAATACAACAAGATTCTCGCAAGAAGGATTAGCAAGTGGACTTAAAGAATGCAAAGGAAATGAAAGAACTGTGCCAAGTTGGGGAAAAAGCCCGAAAATAGACAGAATCAGGGCTATGTATAGAGAAAAGAAGCGCCTCCATAATCTTCGAAAAGACCATGGAGGCGCTATTTATTATTTATCTTTCGTTATCTATATCTGAAATTTCAGAAGAAACAAAATCAGATACCCAATGATTTCTTCACTGCTTCAATCTTTTCCATTGCAGCAGACTCGGCAGAAGCATAACAGTTGCGGCAACCCATTTCACCCTGAACTTCCATATAGAACTTAATCTTCGGTTCTGTACCTGAAGGACGAACAGAAACTTTGCTACCGTCTTCAGTGAAATATTGAAGTACGTTAGATGGTTCCGGCATATCGATTGCAGTTACGTTACCTTTATCATCTGTCTGTTTCAGTGTCTTATAATCTTTGCTCAAGATCACTTTAGAGCCACCCAATTCTTTCGGAGGATTGGCACGGAAGTTCTCCATCATAGCTTTGATTTCTTCTGCACCGCTCTTACCCGGTTTCACTACGTTTACAGTAAACTCTTTAGAGAATCCGTATTCTACGTAGATATCCAGCAACAACTGATACAAGGATTTACCATTATCTTTTGCCCATGCAGCAACTTCAGCAATCAAACAGCAAGCTGATACGGCATCTTTATCGCGAACGAAATCTTCGGCAAGGAATCCGTAGCTTTCTTCACCGCCACCGATATATTTCTGTTTGCCTTCACGCAGACGGATTTCACGGGCAATCCATTTAAATCCGGTGTAGCAGTCAAGCATTTCGATGTTATTCTTATCTGCGATCTTCTTGATTAGTTCAGTTGTAACGATTGTCTTCACGCAGAACTCGCCACCTTTAATCTTACCCAGTTGTTTGTACTGTGTCAGAATATAATAAAGGTACATCATACAAGTCTGATTACCATTAATCAGTACCCATTCGCCTTTATCATCCTTGCAAGCAATACCCACACGGTCAGCATCCGGGTCGGAAGCCATAACGAGGTCAGCATCAATTTCTTTGGCAAGGTTTACAGCCATAGAAAGAGCTTCCGCGTTTTCCGGGTTCGGAGATACGACAGTCGGGAAGTTACCGTCCTTAATCATCTGTTCGGGCACAGTAAATACGTTTTCGAATCCCCACATTTTCAATGCACGAGGAATCAACATCATACCTGTACCATGAATCGGAGTATAGACAATCTTCATATCTTTGTGACGGGCGATAGCTGCCGGATCAATAGAAACAGTTTTCACCATATCCAGATAAATCTTATCGATGTCTTCACCGATAATCTGAATCAAATCAGGATTTCCCTGGAATTTAATATCGGCAGCAGAAGCAATTGCATTCACTTCGTCGATGATACCTTTATCGTGTGGAGCCAACACTTGTGCACCATCATCCCAATATGCCTTGTAACCGTTGTATTCTTTCGGATTGTGAGAAGCAGTCAGAATGATACCGCTTTGGCAACCGAGGTGACGGATGGCGAAAGACATTTCCGGTGTCGGACGCATGTCGTCAAACAGATATACTTTAATACCATTGGCAGAGAAAATATTAGCAGAAGTTTCCGCAAACAAACGGCTGTTGTTGCGGCAATCGTGACCTACTACTACAGAAATCTGCGGCAGGTCTTTGAAGTTCTTTTTCAGATAGTTGGAAAGTCCTTGAGTGGCAGCACCTACCGTATAGATATTCATACGATTGCTACCTACACCCATAATACCACGCAGACCACCAGTACCAAATTCCAAATCCTTATAGAAAGCTTCAATTAGTTCGGTTTTATCATCGTTTTCCAACATACGTTTCACTTCAGCCTGGGTTTCAGCATCATAAGCTGGGGTTAGCCATTTTTCGGCTTTTTCAGTGACCTGTTTAATAAGTTCCTGATTTTCCATTTCGATTGTTATTTATTGGTTAATGAATTATTTATTGCCATTTTCTTGAGCACACAAATGTAAAATAATAAGTTTATAATTCCTATTCTTTTAATTGAAATTTGAGAATTAAGAATTAAAAAGCGATATACTTAATACCTAATATCTCATACTTAATATCTATTCTTGTGGCACTTTATATCTGTCACCAGTCTGCTTGACATATTCCTGCAAGAATTCTTTCGGATAACCGGGACGCATCACTCCGGCAGGTTGTCCGATAGAATTACGCTCAAACTTACCGTCTTTAACACGTTTCACCACTCCATCATTGTACTTCACAATCAAGAATGTACCCAATTGTTTCCAAGTATCGAAAGTGCTCTGTGCGGTCATATTTGTATAGTTTGTCAGAAAGTCAACCGCTGCGTTCTTATCTTTTGCCAGCAGTTTGGCAGCCATTTCTTCAATGCCTTCCTGTGCATTGTTGAAAGTAGTTTCCATTTCTTTCTGCGCTTCCCGTACATCACCGATCATCAAATCATAACGCGGATAGACCATATTAGATACCCAGTTGAAAATCCAGAAAGCAGAATTCCAGGAGAAAGTAATATAATCGGCCCCATCTACACGGGTATAACATACCGGCACTTTAGTAGCACAACAATAAACCGGGGTAAATACAGCCATGTTCGCATCATCCACGCCAAACCAAAGTACACCGCCTATCGGGTCCGGCTTATGAGCCCGCATTTGTGCAACAAATACAAACCCGCTTTGTTGAGTGGAAATCGGACGTTCGTTGAAATATTCCTGGCCATCTACTTTGAAGTTCAGAGGAGAAAGACGATAAGGTGTCTTATAAGGTCCGGCTCCGAAATCATTGGAGATGTCAAGAGGCGTTCCTTCATAATGGTCGCGCATCATATCTTTCACATCTTGCACGGATAACTTATGTTTTGGTTTCACAAAAAGAGGCATCGGCGTATTGGTCTTTCCCTCAATGTAAGGAAGATAATCTTTTCCGTTATCTGTGAACTTATTAAAATAGCTCCACACACGAGCCTCACAAAAACGGCGGGCACCAAAATCAAGAGGCGCATAAGCTAATGAAAAGCTAAAGTCTTTGTTTACTCCATTAAAATATCCCTTCTCGCGGGCAAAAGAAACGACATCCGGAGAGTACATGCAGTTTTCCTTGTCGTTCATATCAAACTGGTGGATACGTGACTGGTTGGCATGGGCCGAAATGCAATCATCGGGCACACGTACAGCTACCCAAACTGCTCCACGGATGCCGGGACCTTTACCAATCATTTCCATAATCCATATTTCGTTCGGATCGGCAATAGTAAAGGATTCTCCTTCGCTATAATAGCCGTATTGCTGCACTAAGTCGGTCATGATCTTAATTGCTTCACGGGCAGTGCGCGAACGTTGCAAACCGATATAAATCAGACTTCCGTAATCGATAATCCCTGTAGAATCGGCCAATTCCGGACGTCCGCCGAAAGTTGTCTCACCAATGGTAACCTGATATTCATTCATATTACCGACTACATTGTAAGTCTGGCGTGCCTGCTCTATTTCTCCCAGATACTTGCCGGTATCCCATTCATAAACTTTCAGCATCGTACCTTTTGGATAGGTAGCAGCCGGATAATGATAAAGTTCTCCGAATAAGCCATACGAGTCGGCAGAATAGGAAACAATCGTCGAGCCATCGGCAGACGCATTTTTTCCGACAATCAGGTTGGTGCAGGCGAAGGTGTTCGCCACAGCCGCCATCAATACGGCGGCACAAAGAATAATTCTTCTCTTCATAATAAATATATGATTCACTTTTAATAATTTACCAAACAAAGCTTTCACGGGCCACTGTTTCATTCCCACAATAGTCGGTCACTGTAAATTCAACAGTATGCTTGCCTCCCTTCTTTACGCGTTTGGGGTCCAACGTACATTCCCAGTATGATTTCACAATATTGGGACGTCCGAAAAGCGCATACTTTCCGTCAATCGTTCCACGATAGGAAGCAATTCCCGCGCCCTGATCTTTCAAACGATAGACAATTTTTCCGTTTCTTCCCCACTGATTCTTGTTGACAGGGATAATCTCCGGCGGGATGGTATCGATGGCAACAGTGTAAGTTCCCAACTCCCGGATAGATGCTTTCATGTATCCGTCTTCATACTTTCCGCCTACGCTGTACTTTCCTCCTTTTGGAGTTATGCGGGCCACATAATATTTCGTCGTATCGGCAATTGGTTTTCTACGCAACCCGATACACAGTTCACAAGCTGCATGCAGCGGAACCGCCTTATCATTCAGTTGATAAGTAAAAGCAACGGCACCACTATCCGCCTTCACCTGATAATTGAGGGGAACATCATCATACAACATTCCTTTCGGAACAACCAAGTTCAATCCCGGTTCTTGCAGATAATTAGTCTTATTCCAGGTAAAATAATATTTCTCCCGATGATTCAACGGTTCAATCGGCTGTTTCCGACCCCGTACGGTGAAACTATATTTGGAAGTGTTTCCGAAAGCATCTTTTAATGTATATAAGAACTGATAGTCCCGTTCCTCATCAATCGTCACCAAGCCACGGTTATCATTCGATGCTTTTAGTAGACGCAAAGTGTTGCCCGGATCAATGAAAGATTTCATATATTGCCCGTAAGTCCAGGAATTAATCATCCGGTTCTCTTCCTGCGAGAAGCGATCTACGGTGCTACGAAATATTTCATTTCCATCTACCGTAAGCACAACCGAATAAACTCCATAATGGTTATTCACTCCATCCATGTAATCGTATGCTTTGATCCCCACACCTATCACTCCCCATGCTTCCACCAGACGCTCACTATTGGGAAGGATGGTTTTATTCTCTTGCTTTCCATCCACTACTCCTTTACCCAGTTGTGGAAAAAATAGGATACCATCCGCTTTCGGAGCACGCGTATCTTTTATTTTCGATTGAAAGAAAGGCATAGGGTCAATATAATCTCCCGATTCCGTTTCAAATACATCCAGGTGAAGATGCGGACCGAACGAATATCCGGTATTTCCGCTCCATGCGATCTGCTGGCCTCCTTTCACCGGATATTCTCCCGGTTCGGGAACAATCTCTACTTCCCAGCTTTCTTCTTCATATTGAAGTTTCTCCACCCTTTCGGCAATGGGAGAAACAAAACCACTCAAATGGCGGTTGATCGTTGAATAGCCATTGTGATAACAGACATCAAGTACATATCCCGAACCATTCGTGACGCGAATACGCGAAATATAGCCATCAGCGAGAGCACGAACGGGTTTACCGATAACTCCGCCTGTCTTAAAATCCAGTCCGCCGTGGAAGTGATTGGAGCGGATTTCTCCAAAGTTCCCACTCAATGTAAGAGGAAAGTCAAAAGGAGGTACAAAGGTTACTTGCTTCTTCTCTTGTCCATACCCTCCGATGCAGCAAGCCAACATCAAAGCAGTGATATATCGTCTCATCATTCCGTTCACTTTTTTACTCCCGCAAATGTACACTATTCCCACTAAACTATGAAATATCCGAGGAGAATGATGACCGTAGATACTAGTTAATATTTCTTTTTAATGTTATATTCATTGCAAATTAGTAGTCATTATGTTATTTATATTAGTACTTTTGTAGCCGTTTTTTAATTATAATTAAAAGTTAGAAACTCAATGAGAATGTATGTAAAAGTAATGGCAGCGGTCATTGCATGTATATTGCTGAGTGGAGAAGCGCTCTCGGCATTTGCAACTACCCCCCGCTACAGAAAATCTGAGTTGGTTTAAAAAGAAAAAGAAAAAACCAGAAGAGAGAGAAGAGAAGAGTAAAAGCGACTACGAGAAATTAGTGGAAGACAGTAAAACGACAAAAGGAATGTTTGCTGTACATCAAAAGAAGAATGATTATTATTTTGAAATTCCCACCTCACTTTTGGGACGTGACTTATTAGTTGTCAATAAGCTGCAACGAGTTCCTGCCGAACTTAATGATGCGGGCGTAAACCGCGGAGTAAACTATGAAAACCAGATGGTTTGCATGGAATGGGACAAAGCGACGGGCAAACTAATGTTACGCCAACAACGTCCATTACCTCTGGCCCCCCAAACGGACGCTATCTTCCGTTCGGTACAAGATAATTTTATTTCTCCGCTGATTGCCGCATTCAAGATCGAAGCAGTCAATGCAGATTCTACGGCATTAGTAATCAAGGTGAATGATATTTATGACGGCACGGAAACCAGTATCAATAACGTATTTACCAATATTAATCTGGGTACTTCGGCTATCAAGAATTTATCACGTATTCTATCCATCAAATCCTTTTCAAACAATGTCGTGGCAACTTCCGAGTTGACTACCCGGGTAACGGAAGGTACTACTACTGTTTATGTAACGGTGGAAGTTAGTTCTTCTATTCTCTTATTGCCCGAGAAGCCGATGATGGGACGATTCGACAATCAGAAGGTCGGTTATTTCACGAATCCGTTATTAAGTTTCAGTGATGCGCAGCAGCGTACGGATAAGACACAGTATATCACCCGCTGGCGTATGGAACCCAAACCGGAAGATCGGGAGGCTTATCTGAAAGGTCAGATGGTGGAACCTGCCAAACCGATTGTCTTCTACATTGATAATTCAACTCCTTACCAATGGCGTTCGTACATTAAGAAAGGTATCGAGGACTGGCAGATTGCCTTTGAAAAGGCTGGTTTCAAGAATGCGATTATCGCCAAAGAAATCACGGACAGTATGCATGTAGACATGGATGATGTCAACTACTCCGTACTGACTTATGCTGCTTCGGAAAAGAAAAATGCAATGGGACCTTCTCTGTTAGATCCCCGTTCCGGAGAAATCCTGGAAGCTGATATTATGTGGTGGCACAATGTGCTTTCTATGGTACGTGAATGGATTACTGTCCAGACCGGAACAGTGTGTCCGGAAGCACGTAATGTACAATTGCCTGATGCTTTGATGGGAGATGCCATTCGATTCGTCGCCTGTCATGAGGTAGGCCACTCATTAGGACTCCGTCACAATATGATGGGATCATGGGCTTTCCCGACGGATTCATTACGTTCCGAAGCATTCACTTCCAGAATGAACTCAACCGCTTCATCCATCATGGATTATGCACGATTCAATTATATCGCACAGCCTGGAGATGGCGTGAAAGTTCTTTCTCCGCATATCGGTCCATACGATATGTTTGCTATCGAATATGGTTATCGTTGGTACGGAAAGAAGACTCCGGAAGAAGAAAAGGATGTTTTATTCGATTTTTTGAGCAAACATACTGATCGTCTTTATAAATATAGTGAAGCACAGGATGTCCGCGATGCGGTAGATCCACGTGCACAGAACGAAGATTTAGGTGATGATCCGGTTCGCTCTTCTTTACTTGGCATTGAGAATCTGAAACGTATCGTTCCACAAATTCTTCAATGGACTACTACCGGTGAGAAGGGACAAACTTATGAAGAAGCATCACGCCTCTACTACGCTGTAATCAACCAATGGAACAACTATTTATATCATGTCCTTGCCAATATTGGCGGTATCTACATTGAAAATACAATTGTTGGAGACGGCGTTAAAACTTATACATTCGTTGAGAAAGAGAAACAACAAGCTTCACTGAAATTTCTGATGGATGAAGTATTGACATACCCTAAATGGCTGTTTGACACGGAAGTGGGGCAATATACTTATCTACTTCGTAATACTCCCATCGGAAAACAGGAGAATGCTCCTACGCAAATCTTAAAGAACGCCCAAGCCTATATCCTTTGGGATTTACTTGGCAATACTCGTTTGATGCGTATGATAGAGAATGAATCTGTCAACGGGAAAAGAGCCTTTACAGTAGTGGAGCTTATGGACGGACTTCATAAAAACATTTTCGGTATTACCGAACGTGGTGGTATCCCTAATGTTATGGAACGTTCTTTGCAGAAAAACTTCCTCGATGCATTACTTACAGCCGCTGCAGAACCTGAAGCCGTTAAAATCAACAAGAAGATTGCCGACGAGCACTTCTTGCTTGACCACGCCACTCCTTTCTGTAGCTGTTATGCAGCCGAACAACGGGCACTTCGCCAGGAAGACCGAATGGGCGCTCCACGTGTGCTTAACTTCTATGGCAGCCAGCTCAACCGTATTTCAGATGCTATCTCTGTGAAACGCGGTGAATTACTACGTATCAAGAAGTTGTTGCAGAACCGTCTCGGAACTTCCGATACTGCTGCACGCTATCATTATGAGGACATGATTCTGCGTATTAATACTGCTTTAGGAATCAAATAAAACAAAATCAATCACTTTAACAATCTATATTGATGAGAAAAAAAATATTTATACGTTCTTATATGTTTTCTTGTTAGCACGTTGGCTACAGCCAACGCTGCTAATCGCACAATCACCGGAGTCGTCATATCCGGTGAAGACAATGAACCTCTAATCGGTGCTTCCGTATATGTTAACGCAGACGATTTGAAAAAAGCCGGAGTATCACAGACTTCTCTAGGTACTATCACTGATATGGATGGTAAATTCTCCATTTCCATTCCGGAAAAGGTGACTAGGTTACATTGTAGTTATATCGGATTTGAAGAACAAGACATCGTTTTGCAAGCAGGAAAAGATACTTATCGTATTGTACTTCAAGCTTCTGCACACACATTAGGGAGACGTCGTAGTAACCGGTTATCAAGAACTGGAACGTCGTAAACTGACTGCTGCCATTGCCAAAGTAGATGTAACAGATGGAATGGTAGGTGCTGCAAAAAGTATCGACCAGGCATTAGCCGGACAAATGGCGGGTGTAGCCGTTACGACAACTTCCGGTGCACCGGGAGCTCCAGCACGTATTCGTATTCGTGGCACGGCTTCACTGAATGGAACACAAGACCCGTTGTGGGTATTGGATGGGATACCTTTGGAGGGACTGATATTCCAGAAATCAACAAAGATAACGATAATGACATTGTAAATATGTCACAATCTTCTATCGCAGGTTTGAGCCCAAACGACATTGAAAGCATTACGATATTAAAAGATGCAGCTGCTACTGCCATCTATGGCGCACGTGCTGCAAATGGCGTAATTGTGGTAACAACCAAAAGAGGAAAAACCGGAAAACCTGTTATTAACTTCAATACTAAATTGACTTATACTCCAAATCTCAATACTTCACGACTCAACTTACTAAACTCGGAAGAGAAAGTCGATTTGGAACTTCAATTGTTAAAAAAGAAGCACGGTTTGACATATTATGGGGATTAACAGATCCGATACCGGTATTTCCTGAAAAAGGAAAAAGTTGCTGCTATCATGAAACAATATAACTTAATAGACATCTATAAAGAACAGGGGTGGAACGGACTGACACCTGAAGCCCAAAATGCTATAAACAAACTGAAAACAATCAATACAGACTGGAATGATATATTATTCAGAGACGCTTTCACGCAAGAATATAACTTTAGCATTTCCGGTGGTAGCGAAAAGGTTACTTATTACAACTCACTTGGTTATGTCAAAGAAAACGGAAATGTACCAGGTGTAAGCATGAGCCGTTTTAATCTGACAAGTAAGACTTCTTATCAAATCAACAAAATATTAAAAATTGGAATGTCTATTTTTGCCAACAGACGCAAGAATAACACATTTATGACTGATACTTACGGACTTATTAACCCTATATATTATTCACGTATCGCCAACCCTTACTTTGCTCCGTTTGACGAACAAGGAAACTACCTTTACGATTACGACGTAGTCAGAAGTAATGAAACAGATGAAAAGCAAGGCTTTAATATATTCGAAGAACGAGCAAACACCAATAAAGAATCTGTCACCACAGCCATCAATTCTATCTTTGATGTTCAGCTACGTTTTAACGATCAGTGGAAAGTTTATTCACAGATTGGTGTGCAATGGGATCAATTGTCGCAAGAAGAATATGCCGGGATAAATTCATATAATATTAGGAATATACGTGAAACCAATAAATATTGGAAAAATGGTGTACAAACCTATCTTATACCAGAAGGAGGCATGCTTAAAACAACTAATAGTACAACCTCACAACTCACATGGAAAATCCAAGGAGAATACAAAAACACATTTGGGGATATACATGATATACAAATAATGGCTGGTTTGGAAATTCGCAAAAACTGGGCAGACAACCAAGCCTCAACCGGATACGGATATGATCCCAAGAAACTAACATTCCAGAATCTCATATTTAAAGATGAAGCACAAGCCAATGATTGGAATCTAAAAACTAAATCGTACAAGGAAAACGCTTTTGCTTCTTTCTTTGCCAATGGTTCATATACTTTAATGAATCGTTATACATTGGGAGGAAGTGTGCGCATGGATGGTTCTGATTTATTCGGAGTAGATAAGAAATACCGTTTCTTACCAATCTATTCGGTAAGTGGTCTATGGCGTTTATCAAATGAGTCGTTCATTAGACAATACAAATGGATTGATAATTTAGCTCTTCGCCTTTCTTATGGCTTACAAGGAAATATTGATAAGGGAACCTCTCCATTCCTAGTCGGAAAATATGATAATGTGAATATTTTACCAGGTTACAGTGAAGAAAATATTATTATCAATAGTGCTCCCAACAGTAAATTACGCTGGGAAAAAACAGCATCTTACAATCTAGGAATAGATTTTTCTGTACTCAATCAAGCCATCAATCTTAGTGTAGATTACTACTATAGAAAAGGAACAGACTTAATTGGTTCTAAAGCATTAGCTTTAGAAAATGGATTCACTAATATGTCTATAAACTGGGCTAGTATGGAGAATAAAGGAGTAGAAATAAATCTGCAAACACGCAATATTACCACCAAAAAATTTTCATGGTACACAACATTCAACTTCGCATATAATCAAAATAAAGTACTAAAAGTACTTACAGATAAAAAGCCAAGTGACTCCTAGTCTGGAAGGATATCCCGTAGGTGCAATCTTTGCACTAAAAACAAAAGGTATAAATCCTGATACAGGACAAATCTATCTTGAGAATAAAGAGGAAAAGCTGTCACTGTAGAAGAGTTATTCAGAATGACATCGAATGAAGATGGTCTTGGCACTTACCAAATAGGACCAAGTACTGAAGAACAAAGAGACTTTTACAGCTATGTTGGAACGTCAGATGCTCCCTACACGGGCGGTTTTCTAAATACGTTCAATTACCGAAATTGGGAACTGAATCTGAATTTTTCATATAATTTTGGAGCACACGTAAAAACAACTCCAAGTTATAATGTATCTGACTTAGACCCAGGGCGCAATATGAATAGAGACATACTGGATAGATGGACACCGGAAAATACAACAGGAAAGTTCCCTGCATTAGCAACGTACAATTACAATCCGGCCGACTACTACTTGTTCAGTACTCGAAATGACATTTACAGATCACTGGATATCTGGGTAAAAAGCTAAGCTTTGTACGTCTACAAAATATACGTCTTGCTTACCGGGTTCCATCCGAATGGCTTCATAAACTAAGTATCGGCGGAGCAACTGTAGGATTAGAGGCTCGTAACCTATTCGTTATCAGCTCTAATTATGATAATTATATGGATCCGGAATCAATGGGCAACCTATACTCTACCCCAGTTCCCAAATCCATTACCTTCAATCTAAGTCTTAACTTTTAAAAAATATATTATGACAAAGAAAATATATTATATATTCACATTAATAGGAAGCCTGTTATTATCTTCCTGTGATAGTTATTTGGACATACAACCAGTAGGCCAAGTAATTCCCAATACGCTAGCTGAATACAGAGCTTTATTCACAACAGCTTACAATACAGCACTCAATGACAGAGGAATATGCGAAATCAGAACAGATATCGCAACCATATTACAGTCTGATGCCACTTCCAAAAATTCTTTAGGAGATGTTGAAAAATGGAATGATGTTAATCCGAATGCAAGTACGAGACAATTTGGATGGGCGGCCTATTATACCAATATCTATTATGCCAACGCAATCATCGATAAAAAAGATGAAATATCAGAAGGAAGCCAAGAAGATATTAATCAATTAGTTGGAGAAGCTTACCTCATGAGAGCATATATGCATTTCATATTGGTCAATCTTTATGGACAACCTTATACAGCTACCGGAGCATTAGAAACCAAAGCAGTTCCTCTAAAACTCAATACTGATTTAGAAGAAATACCATCAAGAAATACTGTAAAGGAAATATATACCTCTATTTTATCTGATATAGAAACAGCACGGAAACTGATTAATAAAAAGAATGGGAAATTCAATATTCATACCGTTTTTCAACATTATCAGTAGATGCTATGGAATCACGGGTATATTTATACATGGGTGAATGGAGCAAATCTTATGAAGCTTCGGAACGTGTATTAGCCGGAAAATCGACATTGGTAAACCTAAATGATGAAGGAGGCAAACTTCCTAATGAATTTACATCTGTAGAAATGATCACTGCCTATGAAGTTTTTCCAAATAGCGATTATGCCGGATCACTCTTACTTTACCCTTCATTTTTACAAGAATATGAGGAAGGAAAAGATCTACGTCCAAACAAGTATTATCAAGCAAATAAAAATGGAAATTATACTTCCATCAAAAGTGGTGAATCTAAATTCAAATGTACTTTCCGCACTGGAGAGCTTTATTTAAATTCAGCAGAAGCTGCTGCACATTTAAACAAATTGCCTGAAGCACGTACCCGGCTCTTGAAACTAATAGAGAATCGTTATACATCAGAAGGTTATGAGCAAAAAAGAATGAAATAAACGCGATGAGCCAAGAAAAGCTAGTCACAGAAATTCTGAAAGAACGTGCTCGCGAGCTTGCTTTTGAAGGCCATCGTTGGTTTGATTTACGCCGAACTACCCGACCGGAAATCAAAAAAGAAATTGAAGATGTAACCTACACACTTGTACAAGATGATTCCCGTTACACATTGCGTATTCCACAAGATGCAATTGATGCTAATCCCGGACTTTTAAACTAATAACCAAGCATTTTTCATAGAAACAAACCGCCTGACATCATAGACCAAAAAGCTCCCTTTTACCTAAAAAAGCGTAAAAGGAGCTTTTTTTAATCTATCTATTAGCCATTTCTCATTTTGTACACCTACCTCATTCACCATTAAATCTTTATCCCCTAAAAGCATTGTTCTTTAACAAGAAATCCGTATCTTTGTAGCGACTTATTACGATTAATAACGTAGAAGCGTTTAGAATATTATCTCTATTCAGAATCTGGTAAATTCTTTAATTGGGGAGATAATGGCAACTAAGCGTTCACGTCTTTGTTATATGCAAGGGCGTGGACTCTGTTGTTCATTTCCCAATAGGTTTACCAGAGCCCTGAACAGGATGAACTAACGACGTCCACGCTTCTTTTGTATATATACGGTATCCGGACGCTTACCACACAAACAATAAAGAAAATGAGCAGCACTATTACAAAGTTCTTCGCTTCTTTTTTAGCTTATGGGGTAGCTAATAAGAAAAAGCGCTTCTCGGCAATTGGCCGTTTCTCCGAAGGATTGGCTCTGGTAAAAGGAAAAATCCAATGGGGATACATCAATAAAGGATATGACGTTGTCATTCCTCTAATGTATGAACGGGCTTTCTCGTTTAAAGAAGGATTAGGGATGGTAGTACTCAATTCTCAATACGGATTCATCGACCATACCGGACAAATACGGATTCCGTTTAAATACACAGCCGCTCACTCGTTTGAACAAGAATGTGCACGGGTATGCCACGATGGATTATGGGGATTGATTGACAGACAAGGAAACTACATTCTTCCACCGACTTACAGTCAAATAGAACAATTCGCGGAAGGATTAGCTCTCGTCTCACTACACAACAAAGTTGGATTCATTAATAAGAAAGGAGAAGTTGTCATTCCGCTGGAATATGATAATGGATGCTCTTTTTCTGAAGGATTAGCTGCCGTTTGCATTGAAAGCCAGTCGTCCAAGTGGGGGTACATAAACAAAGATAATGAAGAAGTACTTCCTTTTAAATACGATATCGCAGAACCCTTTTATAACAACATAGCTCGAGTGGGTCTCTATGGAAAAAGCATGAAAATCAACAAGCAGGGCAGTGAATGTCTATAAAACAACCACTCTACGCATTTATTCATCTCAACACGCAAGACATTCTGTTCTAAAACATCCCCTTACGAACAACAACGTAAGGGGATTTTTCGTACTTTCGAACATGTTAAATCTTTAATACGCAACATTATGATTATCGGAGTACCAAAGGAAATCAAAAACAATGAGAACCGTGTAGGCATGACACCTTCGGGAGTGGCCGAAGTGGTAAAACAAGGGCACCGGGTGTTTATCCAACATACAGCGGGAGTAAATAGCGGTTTTCCGGATGAAGCATATCAAGCTGTCGGCGCACATGTCCTGCCAACAATAGAAGATATTTACGCCACTGCCGAGATGATCGTAAAGGTGAAAGAACCGATAATCACTGAATATAACTTAATAAGAAAAGGACAGTTACTATTCACTTATTTCCATTTTGCTTCCGACAAGGAATTAACCCTTGCTATGCTCTCTAACAAATCAATATGCCTGGCTTACGAAACTGTAGAAGAAGCAGACCATACATTACCTTTATTAATTCCGATGAGCGAAGTTGCCGGACGTATGTCTATTCAGGAAGGTGCCCGTTTCCTAGAAAAACCGCAAGGCGGAAAAGGTATCCTTTTGGGAGGTGTACCAGGTGTTAAACCAGCTAAAGTATTAATTTTAGGAGGTGGAGTTGTAGGTAGCAATGCTGCACAAATGGCTGCGGGAATGGGAGCAGACGTCACTATCACAGATATAAATCTGGCACGTCTGCGCTATTTGAGCGAGACACTGCCGAAGAATGTAAAGACATTGTACTCATCCGAACTAAGAATCAGAAAAGAATTGCCGGATGTAGATTTAGTTGTCGGCTCTGTACTGATTCCCGGTGATAAAGCACCACATTTGATTACCAAAGAGATGCTTTCAATAATGCAGCCCGGCACAGTATTAGTAGATGTAGCAATCGATCAGGGAGGATGCTTCGAGACTTCTCACCCAACCACCCACAGTGCACCGACCTATATTGTAGACGGAATCGTTCATTATGCAGTAGCTAATATTCCGGGAGCTGTACCTTACACTTCCACCCTTGCACTAACCAATGCTACCCTCCCTATGTGATAGCTTTAGCAAATAAGGGATGGAAAAAAAGCCTGCAAAGAGAATCCAGCATTAGCACTCGGATTAAATATCGTAGAAGGAAAAATCGTTTATAAGGCCGTTGCCGACGTATTTGGTTTGAAGTACGATCCTATCAACCTGTAACTATGCATTTTCACCATACAGTAATATAAAGTCTTACAGAGTTCTTTCTTTTTTTTCAAAGTAAGGCTATCTCAATGTCTTACGTCTTCGATTGATAACCTTTAAAAAACTCTCTAAGACTTTGTATTACTCTGTGGTGAGCTATATCTTTAAAATAAATAATCTTTCTTTGCCGCCCGTTGATAAGCCGCTACCAATTCGTTCATTACTTCTGCCACAGACTGCCGACGGGATATGATTGCCGAAACTTGTCCGATCTCCAATTCCCCTTCTTCCAGATCACCTTCAAAGATTCCTTTTTTAGCACGCCCCCGTCCTAATAAAGTTCTCAAATCTTCAGCACTAGCTCCACTATCTTCAGCCTTCTCCACCGCTTCGCGGAAAGCATTCTTTACCAAACGTGTTGGAGCCAGCTTTTTCAACAACAACTTAGTATCCCCTTCTCTGAGACTCAAGCAATAATCTTTAAATACCGGACTCGCAGAACTCTCTTCAGTCAGCGCAAAACGTGTTCCTATTTGCACACCTTCCGCCCCCAACACCATAGCAGCCAGTACTCCTTCTCCTGTGCCGACACCTCCCGCAGCTATCAAAGGCAATGTGGTAGCCTCACGCACAGCAGGAATCAAACAGAAAGTCGTTGTTTCTTCCCGTCCATTATGCCCTCCGGCTTCAAACCCTTCTGCCACTACCGCATCTACTCCAGCCTCCTCACATTTCATAGCAAAACGAGCAGATGAAACGACATGAACAACTGTTATTCCACGCTCCTTCAACCATCCGGTCCACGTTTTCGGATTTCCGGCAGAGGTAAAAACAATCTTCACTCCCTCTTCCACTACAATATTCATAATCTCTTCTATTTGGGGATACATCAAAGGGATATTCACTCCAAAGGGAATTTTGTGGCCGCATTACATTTACGGATATGTTCACGTAAAGTGTCCGGATGCATGGAACCGGTACCGATCAATCCCAATCCGCCGGCATTGCTCACAGCAGAAGCAAGACGCCAACCGCTGCACCACACCATTCCACCTTGAACAATAGGGTATTGAATACCCAGAAGAGAAGTAATTCTATTCATAATTAATAATTTATCAATGTGCTAATTTGCCAAAATACCAATGATAGCGACAGAGTTATATAACAATGCGCCAACATAACAACACACAAATATACTAATTATTCAATTACAAACATTCTCTAGTCAGCACATTAGCGCATTGCTACATCAACACATCATTATAACGCCTTCAACGGGCAATCTGTTCAATTGGTTTATTTATCAACACAGTGGTAGAATCTCCATAAGTTCTCAACACCTCCAATGTGCGGGCGCGGTTATCTCGTCCTTTCTTATTCCAGAAATCTTTTGTAAAGACAGCCATCAGGTCAAGTCCGCCGATAGTTCCACCATTGATATACACTCCACTCCCACCAAACAAGGAAATAGGTGCATCCATCACTACCGTGTTCACCATCATTCCGTTAGCACGTTCACCCAACTGACGGAAACGCACCCCACTCGCCTGTATCTCATCCAAAGACTTACGCATTCCCTTTGCCATCGGATTACGTGCCCAGTTTGAATAAGATCTTTGATGGCGTATCTCGTAGAAAGGATCACCCCGCCAGGTATTTTTATCGATCTTTATCTTCTTCTGATAGATGGGATCCCAGTTATAGCGGGTATTCGCTTTATATGGCATCAGAGTCAACATCACTTTCGGTTTAGGCAACGCTTCAGGAAGCGATTCGTCAGGCAGCATCCAGCTTTTCTCCTCCGACATCCGGGGAGTACCCACTGCGCTTCCGAAATCAATCGATTTCACAGCATCCATATTTAAATGCAACTCCTGGTCACTCTCCAGCAATTTCTTCAAATGCAAAGAGTCTTGCGCCGTCCATACTTGCGAATATGCAAATAAAGCCGTCAGGCACAGTACCATCGTTGCAATAAACCGTTTCAATCTATCCATCCTCTATCCTCTTTCATTACCTATATTTCAGCACTTCATATACATTTGCACGTATGAGAGCCTATCGTTTGAGCGTAATAATCCCCTGTCAGCAGCATAAGACTACTGATACAAACAAACGTTCCCACATGAATGTTTCCTATTTTTTACTTTCCGAAAGCTCCTCCCCTTTGTTACCACCAACGATAACCCGATCCACAAAGCGGCTCATCGTAGCACGGATCGATCGTCCATCTTGTTTTCGGATATTGGCGCTCTTCCCACCAACTACGATAACAAGCGGCTGCATCGAGCACCTCCTCATCAGTCAGAAAATAGATTGCTTCATAATTTTCGGCATTCGCCAATACCATTTTGCAACCTAATGACGGAGGTGTGCCCTGACGGATAGACTCAATCACCCAAAGCATACACTCGCCCAACCGAATCTTACCGTTGTTCATATTATAAACCGACGGAAAAGAAGGGATAATAGTCAGATCTTCTGCATATTTTAAAAGTTCGGGGATATCCTCTTCCGTAAAATGAGGGACCTCCACCACTCCTTTTTCATTCTTCATCTTGTACGTACCCGACTTCAATTGCTTCACAAAAAGAGCAACATCCGGATTGTTATAATCCATTTCTTCGCTGGTGCATCCCGTAAAGGATACAATCAGGCAAATAGCCATCCACAGCATTACAAGTGTTTTTTTCATTTTCTTAAGGATTAATACGTCATGCGAAGTCCGCAAAGCAAATTAAAATTAGTCGGCCGTTTCGTTCGTACCGTAGCCAGTTTCGAATCTGTCTTGAAATGATGCGAAACTCCGGGTTCGGCAAAAACAGCAAGTCGGTCATTAATCTTATAGTTGATTCCAATACCGGCAGTCACAGCCAATTGGATAGGTTCTTCTTTAAAACTGTTGTCCGGTGCACCGGCAATACATTTATCGGCTATTCCTCCTACAGTAGCGTAAAGGTCGATTTTTTTCGTATCTACCAACGTCACGTTCACTTTAACAGGGATTCCCAGATAGTGCAAATGCTGCCCTGCAGAACGGAGGTTCGAATAGAGTAATCCGGTTTCTATGCCAAGAAAATCGTTCAACTTACGCTCTACCGTCACCCCTGCGGAAACCGGCATTTTATAAGTACCGTTATCTGCCGGAAGTGCTGTACCCACTTGAACTTTCATCGCCCAGCGATGCTTTTTCACTGCTTTGGGTTGAGACATATCGACATTCGACTGTTCTTCCGAAGCGACAGATGATCCGTATTACCGTTTGTTGCCTGCCAATAACCATTATGCCCCTGATTACCATATCGGTTGCCATTTCCCGTAGAAGTAGTGGAAGAAAAAGAAAACGACATAGAGAAAGTGATTGAAAGAGAATCTTCTTCCGTATATTGAGACAGCATACCGTAAGATTTAGGAGCCGGTTTCGGCAACACCGGTTCTACCGGCAACGGTAACTGATTGACGCGTATTCCATCTCCATCCATCTGCCCTCCGTTCGTCACGGCTATCTTTGTAAATGCTTCTTCCATTTCCTCTTTTGGAGAGAGATATAAGAAGGTAGCCGATGAAGCCGCCAAGACAAGCAACACAGATGCCGCAGCCGCTACACGGAAGAGCAGAATCCGACGGCGATGCTGGCAAGCCACAGGTATTTCCTGCGAGAGCTCTTCCCAAAAGCCATCCCGTACACTCATCCCGGCATCAGCGAGACGAGTGCGAAACAGATCGGTTATTTCATCATTTTCTTTCTTCATGATTTCTATACTCTTTAATTCTTTTTGCTAATAAATACTTGGCCCGGTGTAACTGCGAAGTAGACGAGTGCTCTTTAATATGAAGCATCTTGGCTATCTCCTTGTGCGATTTCTCTTCAAACACATAAAGGTTGAAAACGGTTCGGCATCCATCCGGCAATTCGGCAATAAAAGCCATCAATTGTTCCTCGGAGATTCCAGCCCCTCCTCCCGAATCCGATATATCCGGTATATCGGGAAACTGCTCTTCATGCACTACCAACTGGCTGACTCGCTTCTCCCGTCGCAGGAAATCGAGTGATTGAGTAACCATCACCCGGGTAATCCATGTACAAAGTGAAGACTCACCCCGGAACGAAAAGTTGGTAAAAATCTTGATGAAACCGTCATGCAGTACATCGTGCGCCGCATCCATATCGCCCGTATAGCGGAAACATACCGCCAGCATCTGCTTGGAATAGAGAGTGTAAAGTTCCTTTCGGGCTGAATCCTTTCCTGCCCGACAGCCCTTTATCAGTTCTATCTCGTTTTCCAAAGTCAATTACCTTTTTTAAAATCGAACGTATGTCTGCGTCGTTTGCTCATTAGACGCGAGAGTTTGAGGAATGCTGCAATGGATATTGCTAAAAGAAGTTAAAGGATAGATAATAATAAACGGGAAAGAAAAAAACGATGAACGATAAACGGTAAATGATGAACAAAGCTGCGCATAATCATGCTACAAAATATCCACCGTTTACCGTTTATCGTTCACCGCTTACAGTTCACCGCTTATTATATACTATCAGCATGCTTTGAAACTCATGTCCAGCCCTTTCACTGAATGAGTCAAAGCTCCTACAGAGATAAAGTCTACGCCACATTCGGCATACTCACGAAGAGTATCAAAGGTGATACCACCCGAAGATTCGGTTTCGTATTTGCCTGCTACCATCTCTACTGCTTTCTTTGTCATTTCGGGAGTGAAGTTATCAAACATGATACGGTCTACTCCGCCGAGATCAAGAACTTGCTGCAGTTCGTCGAAGCTGCGGACTTCTATTTCTATTTTCAGGTCTTTACCTTTTTCCTTGCAATATTCTTTGGCACGGGTGATGGCTTTGTCAATACCTCCGGCAAAGTCCACGTGATTATCTTTCAGGAGAATCATGTCGAAAAGTCCGATACGATGATTTACACCACCGCCAATCTTCACTGCCATTTTTTCGAGGATACGCATACCGGGAGTTGTTTTGCGGGTATCAAGCACACGGGTATTTGTACCTTCCAATACCTTTGCATATTTACGGGTCATTGTTGCAATGCCGCTCATACGCTGCATCACGTTCAACATCAGGCGTTCGGTCTGAAGTAAAGATTGCACTTTTCCTTCCACTACCATTGCTACATCACCCGGTTTCACTTCTGTTCCGTCATTGATAAACACTTCCACTTTCATGGTAGGATCAAAACGGTTGAAGATTTCTTTAGCTACTTCGATGCCAGCCAACACACCGGCTTCTTTGATAAGCAATTTTGATTTTCCCATTGCCGTAGCGGGAATACATGAAAGGGTGGTATGATCGCCATCACCTATATCTTCTGCAAAAAGCAAGATCGATCAACTTGTCGATCAGTTCTTTTTCCTTATTCATTGATCTTGTCAATTCTTTTGATGTATTAAATATTGATTCTGCACTTTCTTCAGGAAGCAGTTCACACGAAAGTTCCCATTAGTAGTAGCCAACGTACCGATAACGAAACTCGATTCGTCCCGTTTTCCCTGATGGTTCACATTAAATCCGCTGACTTTATTCTTCGTAAAGAATTCCTGCATCGCAGCTGTTGCTTTCTGTTTGTCAACGTTTGTCGAGCTGCCTTGGAGAACGAGGTTTACCTTGTCTCCCATATACTTACTCAGTTCCTGCGAGCTTCCCCGCTTAAATGCCGTAATCACTCCTGCCGGTATCTCCTGCGCCATCAGCAATGAGAGGAAAGAAGCAAAGAGGCCATTCCTAAAAGCACTCGTTTCTTCATAAATCCAAGCTTTTGGGTTGAAGTTTAAAGGCTTAAACTTTCAACTAATGATAGGCAAAGGTAAGCATTAATTGCAGAATAACATAAAAAATGCCTATTTTTGTGCAATAATCAGAATTGTAGACGTATGAAAACAACCTTGCTCGTCGTAGGACGAACCGTAGAACAACACTATATAACTGCCATTAACGACTATATTCAGCGCACCAAACGCGATATTACTTTTGATATGGAAGTGATCCCTGAACTGAAAAACACAAAAAGTCTTTCAATGGAAGTGCAGAAAGAAAAGGAAGGAGAACTGATATTGAAATCACTCCAACCGGGAGACGTAATCGTATTACTTGATGAACATGGGAAAGAGATGCGTTCTCTCGAATTTGCCGATTATATGAAACGAAAAATGAACACGGTCAACAAACGACTGGTATTCATTATCGGAGGGCCTTATGGCTTTTCAGAAAAGGTTTATCAAGCGGCACACGAAAAGATTTCAATGTCGAAGATGACTTTTTCGCATCAGATGATCCGGCTGATATTCGTGGAGCAGATTTATCGGGCTATGACGATATTGAATGGAGGGCCGTATCATCATGAATAAACTACATCCACAAAGATGCACCGTGAAAATGAATTATACAATAAAGAAGATGGATATCATTATCCATTCTTCTCTTCTATATAAAGTTTATTAAATACCTGCCGGAGTTCGTCTTCATTAGTAATCAAATTCCGAAGTTCTGCCAACCGTCCGGCATTATCCGATTGGGGTATCCATAACGTCAGATACCCTCCTTCTGCATATTTATCGGCAAGATGTTTCCGAAAGCGTTCATACTGCTGCTCTTTATCCATCTCCGGATAATGAGACAAACCATACTGTACGGTACGGCGTAAAGTAACTTCGGGATCAATAATTCGGTCAGCCTCGGCAACAATCATTCCATAGATTGTTCTGGGAGCCTGTTTATTGGAAGCCCGATGATCTTCTATCGCCTCTTTCATCTGCAACAGCTGCTCATCCGTAAACCAACGCCGCAAAGTTTCGTCGGCTAACAATACTTTGCCGGAGGTTATATGATGAAATTCACGTCCTTCATACAACCCCAGGTCATGATAAGCAGCAATGACATAAACCATCGAATAATCGACTTCATAATACGTCGCTAATTTCAGACTTTCCTCAATTACCTTTTCTACATGGTCAATTTGATGCGCTTTATCAAAGTTAGCGTATTGAGGAATAATACTTTGCCGAACATAGTTTTGTAATTCAGCAGGCACATGATGAGTCATATTCGATCTTTTTAGCTAATGAATTCTTTTTATTTATATTATTCCCGATTCATCAAACGATGTTCTGCCATCTGTTCGAACTTTGTTCCCGGACGACCATAATTGGCGTATGGATAGATAGAAATACCGCCACGAGGAGTAAAGATACCTGTTACTTCAATGTATTTGGGACTCATCAATCGGATAAGATCTTTCATTATGATATTCACACAATCTTCATGAAAGGCTCCATGATTGCGGAAACTGAAAAGGTATAGTTTCAAGCTTTTGCTTTCTACCATTTTTATATCAGGAATATAGCTGATACGTATTTCAGCAAAATCCGGCTGCCCCGTGATAGGACACAGACTTGTAAATTCCGGGCAGTTAAAACGTACCCAATAATCATTTTCAGGATGCTTATTATCAAAGGCTTCCAATACTTCCGGAGCATAATCTTGCTTATACTCGGTTTTTCTTCCCAATAAAGAAAGCTGGTCTTTTAATTCTGTCATTGTACTCACTTGTTAAACTACAACCCCTATTCTAGATAAAAAAACCATTTCCTCTTTCACCTATCACCGACCAATCTTAAACACTCTATTCATCGATGTTTCAGTGGTGAAAGATTCGTTTTACAACCTATCACCGCATCTATCACCTATCACCATCAACTCTTAACCCACGGTTGCTTTATCCGCAGCTTACTTGTTACAGTTTGTTTCATTACCTGAAACAATGTGTTTCCCGCCTTGAAACAAAGTGTTTCATTACTTGGAACAAACTGTTTCAAGTCTTGGAACTTATAGTTTCAAGCGTTAGAAACTTTAGTTTCCTACCGTTGAAACTTTAGTTTCTCACCAATGAAACAACAGTTTCAAGCTGCTGAAACTAAACTAAGCCAATACATTCCGGACAGAAGCTACTATCATTTATTAATTAGAACTTACCGGCGACAATAGATGTGACGGCAAAATATCAAGTTTTGTTGCTGTCACCACTTGCTGTCACAAACTATAAATTTTATAATCAAATGTTTAACTACAACAATGTGACAGATGACAGCAAGAAAATGCATTTTAATCTCTATGTAGAGATATTATTGATTCTTACTTTTTAAATACTTCTCCAATCCTTCCCGGCGTAACGTACAAGCCGGGCAATGTCCGCAGCCATCTCCTTGAACACCATTATAACATGTCAAAGTCTCGGTGCGAATCAGTTCCAATACTCCCAGTTTGTCGGCCAATGCCCATGTCTCTGCTTTATCAATCCACATCAAAGGAGTGTGAATCACAAACTGTTCATCCATAGCCAAATTGAGAGTCACATTGAGAGACTTGATAAAGGCATCCCTACAATCGGGATAACCGCTGAAATCCGTTTGGGAAACTCCCGTTACCAAATGATTAATACCACGTTCACGGGCATATACTGCTGCAATACTCAGAAAAAACAGATTACGTCCCGGAACAAAGGTATTAGGAACGCTATCTGCAGTTTTTTCCTGATCCATTACCATGCTCGTGTCAGTCAACGAGTTATGACCTAGGCTTCCGATAAAGGAAACATCCATCACATCAAATTCCACTTCTGCTTTCCGGGCTATCTCCCGTGCAAGTTCCACTTCTTTCTGGTGCTTCTGACCATACAGAAAACTCAAGGCATATACTTTCTTAAAGTTGCGTTTTGCCCAAAACAAACAAGTGGTAGAATCCTGCCCACCACTAAACACAACCAATGCTGCTTCTCTATTCATATTCTATATTAAATATCTTTGACTTTCAATACATTATAAGAGATATCCGTGTCGTAAACATCACTACCGTCTATTTTCTTGATTGCTTTCACCACACGGAGTCACCGGGAGGATCATCACTTCATACAAGGATTTCAACATGATCTGAATACACATCATGATAAGCAATTCCCGCCAGGCAATAACTCCTCCGAAAGCAACCGGGAAGAAAATCAACGAATCGGCAGTCTCACCTACCAGAGTCGACAATGGCACGTGCTGAGAAGTTCCGCCCTGCTGGCCACTTTCATTTTACTCATCACATATGCATTAAGGAACGAGCCTACCAGAAAGGCCATCAGACTGGCAGCCACAATACGGGGAGCCATACCGAACACAAAATTGAAATGCTCCTCACCTCCCAGAAAGGAGCTGCAGGAATGGCAACAGCTATCAACCCAAGAGCGACCACGAAGAAGTTCATGGCAAAACCACTCCAAATGATAAGGCGCGCTTTCTTGAATCCCCAAACCTCGGCGATACAGTCATTTATAATATAAGAAATAGGAAAAACCAATAATCCGGCGGTCACGGTCAAACTACCGATCTGGATTACTTTCGTTTCAAGAAGATTGGCTGCAATAAGACACACGTTAAAAAGGATACCCAGCAGCATAAAGGGTACAGATACTTTTTCTTTCATAATTCCTGTTTTTTACGTGGTGTTCTAGAATACACGACCGCTATTCACGGCATCATACTTTTTTTATTCTTTCGGAGTGCAAAGATAGAAAATAAAACTGGAATTATCACATTCATCTTACCAGAATCTGTCTTCCCCGATAATTGAAGAAAAAATAAGCCTCCCTGTCAGTCGTCGTATTCTGACAGGAAGGCTCATCACTTTGACCTTAAAAACACATCACTCAATCAGGCATCCGCATCAGGAGGAGAAATCTTTCAATTCCTCTTTCAACCGTTTACGGATGAAAAACAAACGGCTCTTTCACCGTTCCCATCGGCAATCCTAATTTCTCGGCAATTTCCCTATATTTAAATCCAGCTACAAACATCTGGAAAGGAACTTTCATATCTTCCGGTATCGAATGTATCACCCGGTACAACTGTTTCATATCGTATGTAAATTCGAATCTGTCAGCATCCTCATCTTCTATCAGATGTTGTTGATTGATGGAGTAACTATCATCAATCAAGTTCATTTCGCGAACTGTACGACGGTAGTTGTTCACAAAGATATTACGCATCAGTGTATACATCCATCCTTTCAGATTCTTGCTATACGTAAACTTCTCCTGATTATCCAATGCCTGCAACACACAATCCTGAACTAAATCGTTAGCAGAGTCACGGTCCGACGTTAATTTATATGCAAAGCGATGCAGATCAGATTCCATCGCCAGTATTCCTTGAGTAAATTCTACTTTTTCCATCGTCGTATTTTTTTTATCTGATTGCTACGGTACAAAGATCCGCCTTTTTAGAATCATTATAAATAGCAATTCTTCCGATTAGTTTGGCAATTTTTCCTTTGGCCCTTTCAACCATTTCTTTTTTTAGTTGTTCATTGGGCATTCACCTAAAACTTAACTTATAATGAAAACAAGCTTTAAAATGGTAGCTATGCTACTGGGGATCGGAATTTTCCCCGTCTGTGCTCATGCGCAACAGAAGTAGTCATCGAGGATGAGGAACCGAATTCCATCATGTTCGTCTCGCAGGGACAAAGCAGGAGATGAAATCATCCGAATCATGAACGACCGTTCTCAGATGCGTTTTCACGACCCGAATGCTCCCCGTTTCCTGCTAACTGACCAGAAAGGGAAATTCGCCCTCGGTATCGGTGGCTACGTTCGTGCTACGGCAGAGTATGATTTTAACGGCATCGTAAACGATGTGGATTTCTATCCGGCATTGATCGGACAGCCCGGAAAGGGAAATTTTGCCAAGAATCAATTTCAGATGGACATCACCACTTCTACCCTATTCCTGAAATTGGTAGGACGAACGAAGCATTTGGGAGACTTCGTGGTCTACACAGCCGGAAACTTCCGGGGTGACGGAAAAACCTTTGAATTGCAGAATGCTTATGCGCAATTCCTCGGTTTCACGATCGGATACAGCTACGGTTCGTTTATGGACCTCTCCGCACTGCCTCCTACTATCGACTTTGCAGGTCCTAACGGTTCAGCCTTTTACCGCACTACGCAATTAAGCTATATGTGCGATAAATTGAAAAACTGGAAATTCGGAGTTTCGATGGAAATGCCTTCGGTAGACGGTACAACCAACAATGACTTATCAATCAATACTCAACGAATGCCGGACTTCGCCGCTTCCGCACAGTTCAACTGGAATAGTAGCAGCCACGTTAAATTAGGAGCCATTGTCCGTAGTATGACTTACTCAAGTAACGTTCACGAGAAGGCTTACTCAAAGACCGGCTTCGGCCTGCAAGCATCTACAACTTTCAATATCACGAAGAAATTACAGGCATACGGACAATTCAATTATGGTAAAGGGATCGGATCTTACCTGAACGATTTAAGTAATCTGAACGTTGATATTGTTCCCGACCCTGATAATGAGGGAAAGAATGCAAGTTCTCCCAATGTTGGGATGGTATGCAGGGCTGCAATACAACCTTTGTCCGAGCATCTTTATATCCGGTACATATAGTTTATCCAGACTTTATTCTGAAAACGGATACCCAAGTGAAAATCCGGAATCCTATCGTAAAGGGCAATATCTAGTGGCTAATGCTTTTTGGAATGTAAGCGGCAATTTGCAAGTGGGCGTAGAATACTTAAGAGGCTGGCGTAGTGATTTCAGTTCCGCAACGAGTCATGCAAACCGGTTGAATATGCTGGTGCAGTATTCTTTCTAAGACAAAAAAATAAAAAATTTCATTGCCGCCTCAAGACAATGTCGAGACGGCTTCTTATATATAAAAGGTCGGATTATATTGAAATCTTAGAACTTGTAGTCTACACCTAAGACCGAACACCTTATTAGTACGGCTGTGTGTAGTTGATGAAGCCAATCCAAGAGCATGTTTTGTCATTTTATTATAGTCCTTGTAGTTTGTCCAGAAATAAGCAACATTCATCGTCAAATGCTTCGTCATTTTGATTGCGGCACCAAAACCAAGTGAATAAGAATCGCATGAGAAACTAATATCGCTCTGGAAATCATCTGCCAATCCATAATCTGTATTTTGATAACCACCGCTAATCGTCAGTTGTTTAGTCACATCCCATTCAATACCAAGCCAGAATATTCGTGTGTACCATGTTTCAAAACTTTCTGCTTGTCATTGGCCATACCTGGCAGCCTTATCGTCAAAAATGATGATATTCTACTGTTGCACGAAGTACTGTAGGAAGGATTTCATAACCAACGGCGGCAGAAATAATGGAAGGAATATCACTCGGAGTATTTACACCGTCCTTTAATCATAACGGTTGCCTTCAAAGCCCCATTACATTCCCCCATCACGATAGTCCAATTTATGAGTTTTATTTTCAATATTCATGTTAGCCATGAACTCATATTTCAAACCGATATTCCATTTACCCAGTTTACATCGGCTCCAAGAATAGGCGTAATTCCCCAACCTGTCTGGTCACAGTCCAAATACCTGCAAATTCATTAAGTCTGTATCATCCCGGCAAATTGTTTTTCACATCCAGGAAAGCCTTCATAACCACCACTGAAATAGTTCATACGTCCACCGGCAAAAAATTGTTGAAAGCCAATCAGTTAACCTTTATATGAGATAAAATAATTCAACTGAACCGGAATAAATGTAAAATTGTCTGCCATCCATAGCACTATTGATGATATATTTGTCCGGGGTCATTATCGGTAACCTTGCGTTTCAGTCCAAACTCTTTTGGAATATTTTTGCCATAGCAGCCGATCAAATATAGGTAAACCGTCATCAAACAGAAGCCTTTCCACCTCCGGCAATAGCGAAGAAACCGGAAATAGGCCAATCTCCTTTTTATATGCGGCAAACACACTGGGAATAACCAGGCGCAGCAGCTTTTCCTTTATAATAACTATAAGGCTTATCGGAAACGGTAGGAACAGGAGCGGTCCATTAAATCAAGACCACTATATGTCATAAAGCTAGCATCAATATTTCTCGTCTGAAAAGCACTTTGAATGCTCAATCCCACATGGAAACCGTCATTCGGCAAAAAAGCCAAACCGGCAGGATTGGACAAACTCCGTCTATTTCAAAGGTAGCACCACGAGATAGCATACGAAGAAAAGCAGCGTGTTGATTAGTATTTGTCAGAAGACCTCCGGCAAAAGTTGGAATTGAAACGATCAGCATCGCAAGACCAATCAACGAAATTTTTCTCATCTAAATCTTTTTTTAATTATTTCGGGCGCAAAGATACGATATTATTGCACACGAGAGATACGTTTGTGCATTTATTTTCATTTACCTCCTATTTTAATTGAAAAAAAAAAACTGTTTCTAATGAAACAATCTATATTTACTACTGGATTGCTTAAACAAATCCACCTGCTCCAATGTTTAATACTATATAATTTATAGAATAATATTATGGCCTATACAATTGCATTTTTCGGCACAAAGCCTTATGATGAGTCCTCTTTCAATGACAAAAACAAAGAGTTCGGATTTGAAATACGCTACTACAAAGGGCATCTGAATAAGAACAACGTACTACTGACACAAGGAGTGGATGCTGTCTGCATCTTTGTGAACGACGTTGCCGACGCAGAAGTAATCCGTGTGATGGCAGCCAACGGAGTAAAACTATTGGCATTGCGGTGTGCAGGATTTAATAATGTAGATTTAGACGCTGCCGCAGCTGCCGGAATTACGGTGGTACGTGTCCCTGCCTACTCACCTTATGCGGTTGCCGAGTATACCGTAGCTCTCATGCTATCCCTCAACCGGAAAATTCCCCGTGCTTCCTGGCGTACCAAGGATGGAAACTTTTCCCTTCACGGACTCATGGGGTTCGATATGCACGGTAAAACAGCAGGTATCATCGGTACAGGAAAAATCGCGAAAATCTGATTCATATCTTAAAGGGATTTGGAATGAATATACTGGCTTATGACCTTTATCCCGACCACAACTTCGCCCGGGAAGAAAAAATCGTATATACTTCATTAGACGAATTATATCATAGTTCCGACATCATCTCCCTCGCATTGTCCGCTTACCGAAGCTACCAAATACTGATCAATGACTACTCTATCAGCAAAATGAAAGACGGAGTAATGATTATCAATACCGGCCGTGGGCAGCTGATTCATACCAATGCGCTGATTGAAGGGTTGAAGAACAAGAAAATAGGTTCCGCAGGACTGGACGTATATGAGGAAGAAAGCGAATACTTTTATGAAGATCAATCCGACCGCATTATCGACGATGATGTACTCGCCCGTTTGCTCTCGTTTAACAATGTAATTGTCACTTCGCATCAAGCCTTTTTCACACGTGAAGCAATGGAGAATATTGCGGCAACCACCCTGCAAAACATAAAAGATTTTATCAACCATAAGCCTTTATTAAATGAAGTGAAGAAATAAAACTTTTAAGCTGCTTTCTTTGTTTACCAAACATATAAACAAATAAGAGAAAGGACAGTTTTTATGAAAAAAGTAATACATAAAGCAGATACAAGAGGACATTCTCAGTACGAGTGGCTGGATAGTTATCACACCTTCAGTTTCGATGAGTATTTCGATTCCGACCGTATCAACTTTGGTGCTCTTCGTGTATTAAATGACGATAAGGTGGCGCCCGGACAAGGATTCCAGACGCATCCGCATAAGAATATGGAAATTATCTCCATTCCATCTGAAAGGACATCTGCAACATGGTGACAGCAAGAAAAACAGCCGTATTATCACTGTCGGAGAGATCCAGACGATGAGTGCCGGAACGGGTATTTTCCACAGCGAAATGAATGCCAGCCCCGTAGAGCCGGTAGAATTTCTCCAGATATGGATTATGCCGAGAGAACGGAATACACACCCTGTCTACCAGGATTTCAACATCAGTGAGCTGGAACGTCCCAACGAGCTGGCAGTGATTGTATCGCCTGACGGTAGCACTCCCGCTTCACTTCTACAAGACGCCTGGTTCTCTATCGGTAAAGTAGAAGCCGGGAAGAAACTTGGGTATCATATGCACCAAAGTCATGCGGGCGTCTACATCTTCCTGATTGAAGGAGAAGTCATTGTAGATGGCGAAGTGTATGAAACGTCGTGACGGTATGGGGGTTTACGATACCAACAGCGTTGAACTGGAGACACTGAAAGATTCACATATTCTATTAATAGAAGTACCTATGTGATTCCATCATTAGAAATTAAGAACTAAAACTGCCAGATAATCTTATGGCGAAATTAAACATAGCAGATATCCGGCAAGAATATACGAAAGGCGGGTTGCGGGAAAATGAACTTCCGGGCGACCCGCTTTCGCTTTTCAGCCGGTGGCTACAAGAGGCAATTGACGCAGAGGTGGATGAACCAACTGCTGTCATTATAGGAACCGTATCCCCTGAAGGGAGACCGTCCACGCGTACCGTATTATTAAAAGGGCTCCATGATGGAAAATTTGTCTTCTATACCAATTATGAAAGCCGTAAAGGCAGGCAATTGGCACAAAATCCGTATATCTCCCTCTCTTTTGTGTGGCACGCCCTCGAAAGACAAATACATATAGAGGGAATAGCGACGAAAGTTCCTCCGGAAGAATCGGATGAATATTTCCGGAAACGTCCTTATAAAAGTCGGGTCGGTGCACGAATTTCTCCCCAAAGTCAACCTATAACAAGCCGAATGCAATTAATACGGTCTTTTGTCAGGGAGGCAGCCCGGTGGATCGGAAAAGAAGTGGAGAGGCCCGATAATTGGGGCGGATATGCCGTCACACCTACCCGGATGGAGTTTTGGCAAGGACGCCCCAACCGACTGCACGACCGCTTTCTATACACCCTACAACCGGACGGTGAATGGAAAATCAGTCGTCTTGCTCCTTGATTTCGTCGATTTTTCTTGGCAACTCCAACGAGAATACGTAATATTGCAACTATAAAAATATTCAGCTATGACACTGAATTATATTTATCACAGCGGGTTCGCCATCGAAGCAGAAGGTGTGACCGTCATCATCGATTATTACAAAGATTCTTCCGAAACGGAACATAACCGGGGAATCGTGCATGATTACCTCTTGCAAAGGCCGGGTAAGCTCTATGTATTAGCCACTCACTTCCACCCCGACCATTTCAACCGCGAAATACTGACGTGGAAAGAACAACGTCCCGACATTCGGTACATTTTCTCCAAAGATATCCTGAAATCCCATCGTGCCAAAGCCGAAGATGCTTTCTATATTAAAAAAGGAGAAACATACGAAGACGAGACGATTCGCATCGATGCTTTCGGCTCAACGGATGTCGGCAGTTCGTTCTTGCTTCACCTGCAAGATTGGAGTATTTTCCATGCCGGCGACTTGAACAACTGGCATTGGAGTGAGGAATCTACTGAAGAAGAGATCCGAAAAGCCAATGGTGATTTCCTTGCAGAAGTTAAATATTTAAAAGAAAAAGCGCCAAACATTGATTTAGTGCTGTTCCCGGTGGATCGGAGAATGGGAAAAGATTACATGAAAGGAGCAAAACAGTTCATCGAACAAATAAAAACTACTATATTTGTGCCCATGCACTTCAGTGAAGATTATGAGGGGGAATGTGCTTCGTAGTTTTGCTGAAAATGTCGGATGCCGTTTTATCAGCATCACCCATCGGGGCGAAAGTTTTGAGATTACCAAATAAACACATGATAATTATGAATAAATTTACAATTTTGTTTCTTACCCTGCTTCTTGCATTGCCGATGGCAATGAAGGCAGAATCTGCAAAAGAGAAGAAAGACGACACCAGGTACCTTGTAGGAGCTGTTCCTGAAGTAGATGGTAAAGTAGTATTTTCCAAAGAGTTCCAGATTCCCGGAATGAGTCAGGCACAAATCTACGACACAATGACAAAGTGGATGGACGAACGTCTGAAAGAAAATAAAAATATTGATAGCCGCATTGTTTTCTCGGACGAAGCAAAGGGGACAATTGCCGGTGTTGGAGAAGAATGGATTGTTTTCAGTTCCAGTGCTCTGTCATTAGACCGTACACTGGTCAACTATCAGATTACCGTTACCTGTAAACCCGGCAACTGCCTAGTAGAGCTTGAGAAAATCCGTTTCACTTATCGCGAAACAGAAAATACAAAGCGGAAGAATGGATTACTGATAAATATGCGCTCAATAAAGCAAAGACCAAATTAGTGCGCGGCCTGGCTAAATGGCGTAGAAAAACTGTAGACTTCGCAGATGATATGTTTATGGATGTAGCAGTAGCTTTCGGAGCACCTGATACTCGTCCGAAGACAGAGAAAAAGAAGAAAGAAGAAGAGCAACAAAAACCATCTGTTGTGGCCGCTGCCGGCCCGATCGTTATCGGTCAGGGAGGTAAAGTTACCACTACCGAATCTGCTCAAACCACCATTCCTGCGGCTACTTTGACTCCTGCCACTCCGGCTACCACAGTTGCATCCGATGCATCCGGTTATACAGAAATTGATTTGAAACAAATTCCGGGCGAAGTATATGCCTTAATGGGAAGTGGTAAATTAGTAATCAGTATTGGAAAAGATGAGTTCAACATGACCAATATGACTGCAAATGCAGGTGGTGCATTGGGGTATCAATCAGGAAAAGCTGTTGCATATTGCACACTTTCACCCGACCAACCTTATGAGGCAATAGAAAAGGCAGACAGCTATACACTGAAATTGTATGCCCCGAACCAGACAACTCCTTCAGCTGTTATCGAATGTAAGAAAATGCCTTCACAGACAACTCCGCAAGCCGGACAACCCCGTACCTATGTTGGAGAAATTGTGAAACTCTTAATGAAAAAATAAGGAAAATTACAACAATGGAAATAAAAAGTAAATTTGACCATTTTAATATCAACGTTACAAATCTGGAGCGGAGTATCGCTTTTTATGAGAAAGCACTCGGCTTAAAAGAACATCATCGGAAAGAAGCATCCGACGGTTCATTCACACTAGTTTACCTGACAGATAATGAAACAGGTTTCCTATTGGAATTGACATGGCTCAAAGATCATACTGCTCCATACGAACTGGGAGGAAAACGAAAGTCACCTATGTTTTCGTGTAGCCGGTGATTACGATGCAATCAGGGCCTATCACAAAGAAATGAATTGTGTCTGTTTTGAGAATACAGCCATGGGGCTTTATTTTATCAACGACCCGGATGACTACTGGATTGAAATACTCCCACAGAAGTGATTTTATATAAAAGTGGGGGCAGGATAATTATCCTGCCCCCCACTTTTTATGTAGAATATATGATCTATCAAACACATAGTATATATACCTAAAACAACAAATACTATAAATATGTATCCGAAAATAAACACCACCTTGCCAGTTGCTTAATCAGAAAAAAGCCACTCCTCAATGATTAAAAGGCAACCGGATTGATGATCCGTTTATTGCTACAGCCTTTATTTCTTATGACGGCTAGCTCTCTTCTTCCGGATATCCGCTTTCATCTTCGCTGCACCCGAACCATGCTGTCCACGAATATACGTCGCTTTTTTCGCTTTCGTTTTCACCTTTCCCTCTTCTTTGGGCTTATCTTTCTTACCTTTAAAAACGATACCACCCATGATTGCTTCTTCTATACTCATATAATCATTTATTAGTATTCAACATTTCCGATGGCAAAGATAACCCTTTTCTACGGATTTATTTATCTTTGCAAAGTTAACAATCGTAACCACCAATGGCAACAACAATTCTTTCTGCAGAAAAGGACCCGATGGGAGCCGCTATTTCTGACTATTTCAACCATCATAGAGCTGATCGTTTGCGGGTATTTTCTTCTCAATTCGAAGAAGATGAAATTCCCGTCAAAGAACTGTTTCGTAGTATACAGTCTATGCCTGTATTAGAGCGTACCGCCCTACAAATGGCTACAGGACGAATATTGGATGTAGGTGCCGGAAGCGGATGCCATGCACTGGCACTTCAGGAAATGGGAAAAGAAGTGTGTGCCATTGATATTTCTCCGTTATCCGTCGAAGTGATGCAACAACGCGGAGTGAACGATCCGCGCCTCATCAACCTTTTTGACGAAACATTTACCGAAACATTCGACACGATCCTGATGCTTATGAATGGTTCCGGAATTATCGGAAGACTGAATAATATGCCCGGATTCTTCCAACGAATGAAACGTATTCTCCGTCCCGGCGGATGCATACTCATGGATTCCAGCGATTTGCGCTATCTTTTTGAAGAAGAAGACGGCAGCATAGTCATCGATCTGGCCGGAGATTATTATGGAGAGATTGACTTCCAAATGCAATATAAAGATATAAAAGGAGACACATTCGACTGGTTATATCTAGATTTCCAGACTCTTAGCTTATATGCTTCCGAATGTGGTTTTAAGGCAGAATTGATAAAAGAAGGAAAGCATTACGATTACCTGGTCAAACTTAGTATTGCTTGAAAATACATCTTCATATAGTGACGGTATGCGTTCCGGATAGCGTCACTATATAACCAAAATAGTAACGCCATCACATCAGGATAGCGTTACTATTTTTATATACTCATATATGTTCCGTTGGAAACATCTGATGAAGGCTCTCTTTTATTTCAGCATTTCATTAATTGCCTGCACAAGAGAAGCAAACTCTTCTTCATTATACAAACGAGTCAGTTTTACAATTCTTCCTTCCTTATCAACTAACACATTTCTTGTTATTCCGGATTCACGCAATGCATATTTCGCAAAAATATCAGCTCCCGGATCCAGTCCTAACGGATAAGTCACTCCGGTAGATTTAGCAAAAGCCAATACTTTATCAAGTGGTTCGTCACGGTCAATGCCAATTAAAGCAAAGTCTGCATTATTTTTATGCTTTAACCAAATATCCTTCTCAATAAATGGCATTTCTTTACGACAAACTCCACACCAACTTGCAGTAAACTGCAACATGACAACCTTACCACGAAGGGAAGATAGACTCACTTGTTTACCATCTGTCAGGGTAATCGTAAAGTCCGGAGCCATCTCTCCTACCCGAACAATATATCCTGTACTATCTGCCTGAACTGATTTTGCATCCGCAGTTACTTCTACACTATCTGTTGCAACTTCTACATTTGCCGTCCCCTTTTTCTGTCCGGAACAAGCCCATATACCTATGGCTAAAATCGCCATACCACATACATTCATAATTTTCATTTTCATCTAATCATTGGTAACTTTGCAAATATAAAAAAAGTATGCGATGTATTTGCATTTTTAAAAGAAATTCATACCTTTGCACCCGCAAAAGAAAAACGCCTCTTTAGCTCAGTTGGCCAGAGCACGTGATTTGTAATCTCGGGGTCGTTGGTTCGAATCCGACAAGAGGCTCTCCAGAATGAATGCTGTTTATCACATCAGATAAGCAGCATTTTTTTTATTAATATCTTCTTTAAGATTTTTGCTTACGAAATACTACCATACCCACAGCCAACAAAATCAAAAGAATTCCAATAACACTATTCAGGGTAAACAGTTCTTTAAAAACAAAGACACCGATCACAACGGCTGTCAATGGTTCCATCGCACCTAAAATAGATGTCAGCGTAGGTCCCTGCATATTTAATAGCTCGTACCAATGTTATATTAGAAATGGCTGTAGCCGGTAATGCAAGTCCTAAAATAATCAGCCAGGTATAACCGTCTGTCACCAGATGAAGCCCGAAAGTTGCCATAGCTCCTATCAGATAGAAAACAGCTCCCATCCCCATAACATAACATGTCAGTACAGTGGAATTGATTTGAGCGGCTCGTGCTGTTCGAACCCCAATGATGTATCCTCCGTAAGAAAAGACAGAAATACAAGCCGCCACCAATCCTACTATTGTATCACCACTTTTCGCCTCCAACTCTCCCGATGACAGTAAAGCAGCACCAAACAAAGACATTAAAACAGCAAGCATCACCAAAAGAGATTTCTTTTCATGAAAGAAAAACATCATTGCCAATGATACAGCCAACGGATACATAAAATGAATGGTTGACGCCACCCCGGTAGCTATATTCTGATAGGCAATGAGCAAACTGAATGAGGTGGTTGCCCGCAACAAACTTAATAAAAAACGACTAACAAATCTTTCTTTGCCAGCCGGAAATTACATCCCGAACACCATCCAAACAGTGTCAATACAATAGCAGCCACTCCCCAACGATAAGAAAGCACCTCGAAAGCCGAAAAACCAGCTAACAACAGAGTTATAGAAAAAAACGGAGCCAGCCCAAAAGTGGAGGAGGATACCGCCGCATAAAGTATACCTTTAATACGATTCATCGATATATTCAACTAATTCCAGATATTCACAATGCAAAGATTATAAATATTTCTTTAATGCCACCATTAATTTCATTTTTTCAAGCGGCTTAACCAGATATTCATTACAGCCGACCTTTATTGCAGCAATCCGGTCAGAATCGAAAGCATGGGCGGTAAGTGCGACGATAGGTAAGCTAGCATTAAACTTACGTATTTCAGCTGTAGCCTTCAATCCATCCAGTACAGGCATTTTCATATCCATCAACAACAAATCGACATGTTGGCTACGCGCTATTTCCACTGCCTTTTGCCCATTCTCCGCATGCAGTAAATCATAATGATCCTTCAGGATAGTAGACACCAGCTGATAATTACTTTGTATATCTTCAGCTATGAGAATTGTTTTCCGACCGGCACTCTTCTCCATCACTTCGTCATTCGCACCAAACTCTCCTCCGGAGATATTCTCTTCTTTCTTCTCTTCTACCATAGAAAGTGTATCGACTTCACAAGGTAAAAATGCCCAAAACAGCGATCCTTCATTGTGTACCGATTCAAAGCCGACTTTACCTCCCATAGCTTCTGCAATTGCCTTGCAAATAGAAAGTCCAAGTCCGGTACCTTGGGCAAACTCATCAAGTTTCTCAAAACGCTGGAATACTTTTCCTTTTTTATCATCAGCTATACCAATACCGGTATCTTTCACATAAAAATAGACGCCTCCATCCTTACATGCATATCCCATTTTAATAGAACCTTTTGAAGTATATTTGATAGCATTAGTGACATAATTCGTTATAATTTGTGCCACGCGATTACGGTCCAGAGTTACCCGACAACAGTGATAAGGATTGATTTCAGTTAACACGATATCCGGATTCTTCAGGCGCTGCTTCATGGAAGTAAACATGTTTTCAAAATGTTCGGATAAGTCGAACGGTTCGTATTTCAGTTCTACCGAACCGGCTTCCAGCTTGGATAAATCAAGTATATCATTTATCAGTTTTAGCAATAACTCATTATTACTATTAATAATCTGGATATAGTCCGCCTTTTCTTCTTCTCCGGCATAAGCCATCAACTCCGAAAAACCTACAATAGCATTCAAGGGAGTACGGATTTCATGACTCATATTCGCCAGGAACGCAGATTTCAATTTATCAGACTGCTCTGCCTGATGTTTGGCTTCCTGCAATTCCTTAATCATTTTTCACGCTCCGTTACATCATCCACGCGAATTACAACACCATCCACAGATCCATCTTCAAGAACTACGGGAGTGGCAAACACTTCAACGGTATGCGCACTGTCCAACGAAAACTTCATCTGTTCCGTCTGTAATGAAACAAAAGCACGTTGCATCACACAATTTTCACAGGGAGAAGTACGATTATATGTACTTTTATAGCAAAGTTCACCTTTTTGTAGGCTTCAAAAGAAAGACTTTTTGAACATAACGAAATATTTTCCCATTGAACCATATATTCCTTCGTGATGTAGGCCAACCCTGAATTCGTATTGTTAAGAACCAGTTCATTCTGTCGTACCAAAGCGTCCTGTATTTCTTTATTCTTTAGTAAGGTCAATTCAGTCTGTTTATAGGAATCGATATTTTGCGTCATACCGAACAAATACTTATAAGGAGCATCGTTCAAAGTTGTGGTTTCAACAAGGCCACGCGTTTCCCACCATTGATACATGCCATCTCCTTTAAAGTCAATGCGATATTCCACATCCCATACACCGCTTCCTAGTTCTACCGCCTTTTGCAAAGTTTCAGCAAACTTTTGTCGGTCATCAGGATGTACGAGAGTCAGATATTTCTCGACCGAATTAATTTCTGACGCCTTTTTCCCATTTTTATCAAAACCTTCACCGAAACTCACCCTGTTCTTAGCCGGCTCAAAAAACCAGGTGAAGGCATTCATCGCTTCCATAGTGACAGTTAACAGCTGTGCACGACGCTTCAGTTCATTTTGTAAACTCTGATCCCAGCGGGCATTTAACAGAAAGCGTTTGCCATCATCTTCAATTATACTTTTGCGAACAATAGTATCATAGCTGCGTCCATCCTTCAGTATAATACGTTCCATGCCGAAATAAGGGTTCCCAGTATTGTATACCTCTAAATCAGTCTTCTGAATGCGCTCTACTTCTTCTTCACTCAGCACATCATAAGTAGTTTTATCCTCGCTGGTACCAAACATGAGCTTACTCTCTTCATTGCAAAAAACATAGCGGAAATCATTCTCTACATCTTTGATATGAACAGATAACGGAAGATTATTTAATATATTATAGAAGAACTGCTCCTTTTTCTGCACCTCCGTATTATTCTTTCGGGTACCAACATATTTCAATACCTTCTTATTAGAATCAAATTCATAAGGAGCACCGCTTATCGTACAAAATTGCCAGGTTGAGCTATCCGGTAACATAACCCTGCTATCAAAAGAAAAAGAAAAATCTTCCCCATTGCTCATTCTTTCCATTACTTCAGTAACCTGACTACGGTCATCCGGATGCAAAGTCTCCAGATATAGTGCCATACTAACTGGCTTAGACTGATCGTATCCATTCAGCGGTTCATTATCACTATAAAATAATTTGGCCACTGCATCAAATTCCCAAAACATGATGTTGGCTGCCTTCATAGCAAGCTCCGTTTTCCGGCGACTTTGACGGAGTACCTCTTCACTTTTCACCGTTTCTGTAATATCTTCAAAGATAAAAATGTAATTAACAAACTTGCCATCATTATCATAAAGAGGATTACCATTACATTTCAAATAGCAGGTCCGGGTACGCGTAGAGAAAAAGCGTTTATCGGTTCTCTGTTTATCGAAATCATACAAAAAACTCATCTGTACCGGAACACAACGACGAACTGCTTCCTTCACCACGTCAGGAACCACAGAATTTTCATTTATGTTGAGTTTATTACCAAGAAGCGTTTGCGAGTCAGCGCCAAAAATTCGGCAGAAGCTTTCATTGCATCTTACCAGAGTGCCATCGGCTGTGAAGAAACCTATTCCAACAGGAAGTGAATTAAATACAGTTAGTAATTGTTTGTGTTCCATTTCTTTATCCTTGAATAACTTAGAAATAAATATTTTATCTCCGCACTATGCAAATATATACACTTTTACGATTATAATATGATTTTATAGCGAACATATTATTGCCAGGTTATAACATACAATAAGGGGCTATCCACGATATTGTGAATAACCCCTATCTCAAATGACATCCCATATATTATCATTTTAAAAAGTACATTTTAATACTCCTCAATGACTGTATTTCCAAAAATATCCTTTTTAATAATTTTCCCATGACCGTTACCATATTCAATTATTTCGTTTCCAAAAATATCTTTTTTAATAGTTGTTCTATTCCCCTTATCATCCTCGATAATAGTATTCCCAAAAGATATCTTTTGTAATCGTCTTTCTATTACCTTTGTCATCGCGAATAATAGTATTTCCCAGAATATCTTTCTCTATAGTTTTTCTATTACCCTTATCGTCCCGGATAATGGTATTTCCCAGAATATCTTCTTCAATAGTCTTTCTATTACCCTTATCATCACGAACAATGAAATTTCCTAAAATATCCTCTTCGATAGTCGTTCTATTGCCTCTATCATCACGGATAATGATGTTCCCAAAAATATCTTTTTCAATAGTCTTTCTATTGCCTTTATCATCACGAATGATGATATTCCCTAAGATATCCTTTTCAATGGTCTTTCTATTACCATTATCATCACGGATAATGATATTACCTAAAATATCCTTTTCAACAGTCTCTCTCCCTTGGTCAACTCCCGAATACTCATAATTATCTTCAACAAGATTTGCACCATAGCCCTTTATTATATAAGGAGCCAAAATAAACTGGGCAACAAACAGGATAAATAAAATCTTTTTCATGGCGTTTTTCTTTTGGTTTAGAACAAAAGTAACGCAGGAAAATCAGAATTAATAAGTGAATTCCATAATTGTCAGTAGGGAAAAACCTAAAATAAAAAGGATTAGCGCATGCAGTAACGGTATATCCATAATATATTACCTAATTGGTCCCCAGAATGGTCCCCCAAAAAAGAAATTCCTTGAAAGTACTTGACTTTCAAGGAATTCAAAGTGTTACTTGAGGTTCCTGGCGGATTCGAACCGCCGTACACGGTTTTGCAGACCGCTGACTAAGCCACTCATCCAAGGAACCATTATTTCTCGTTTGCGGTTGCAAAGGTAGTACAAATTTTGAAACTACCAACTATCCGCAGCAATTTGTCTTTGTACTTTTTTCTTTACATCACACTCTCCGCGTTTCTTGTCCATCATATCCTTTAGTTCACAGCCACTTACACAGCTGTCACAAGGATTCTGATTTTCTCGCGTACGACGAAAAAAACGAAATATTCCATATATGACGCGGGCAATGCAGAGTACAACCAGTACTCCGACTACCCACTCTTGCCAATTATTCATACAAACAATCCTCCAATCTGATAAACAGCAAATGATACAAGCCAAGCCAATCCCGTTGTGTAACAAGCAGCAAAAAGCGCCCATTTCCAACTACCCGATTCCTGTTTGATAGCCGCCAACACCGCAATGCACGGGAAGTAAATCAATACAAACAGCATATAACAAAAAGCGACCAATGGAGTAATCGGAATTCGTTCTGCCAAACTTACCGAGTCAGCATCCGGATCATCTGCATACAAAACGCCTAACGTACTTACCACCAATTCTTTCGCCCCCACACCGGAAAGCAAGCCAATACCTAATTTCCAATCAAATCCCAATGGCTTTATTACCGGCTCTATTCCGCGTCCCAACTGACCGATATAAGAATTTTCCTGCTGTTCGGCAACCGTTTCATAAGCATCATGATTCGGATAATATCCCAAGAACCAGATAATAATAGAAGCAATCATAATAATTCCTCCCATCTTTTTTCAGATACTGCGCTCCCTTTTCCCATGTATGACGGAAGATAGACTTCGCTGTCGGCATTCGGTAAGGAGGAAGCTCCATCACAAACGGCGTATCATCACCCTTCATCAGAAACTTGCTAAACAAGCGGGCCATTACCACAGCCAGCACAATACCAATCACATAGATACTTAACAGCACCAAACTTGCATTGTTCGGGAAGAAAGCACCCACCAACAATAAATAAATTGGCAGACGCGCACTACAAGACATCAAAGGATTTACCAACATTGTAATAAGACGGCTCTTCCGGTTCTCAATAGTACGGGAAGCTATAATAGCAGGTACATTGCATCCAAATCCCATAATCAAAGGAATGAATGATTTTCCGTGCAATCCCATTTTATGCATGATTTTATCCATGATAAAAAGCTGCACGAGCCATATAACCCGAATCTTCCATAAGAGAAATGCAGAAATACAAAATCAAGATATTCGGCAAAAAACAATAACCGCTCCTACCCCACCAATAATTCCATCAATCAGCAAATCTTTAAATGGACCTTCCGCCATATTATTGCGCAACAAGTCACCAATCTGCTCTACCATCCATTCAATCCCCATCATCGGATATTCGCCAATGACAAATGTACCTTCAAACATCAGATACATAAAAAGAAAGAAAATAGGAAATCCCCAGACACGATGAGTTACAATCGAATCCAATACCTTTGTTGTCTGCGCCTGCTCCAAGTGATTATCTGTGAATGTCTCCTTCAGTGCACCACTGATAAATCCATATTTAGCATCCGTAATAGCCGATTCACAATCCTCATTCATTGTGTCCTGAACACGCTTCGACATCTTGTCGCGGACATGGAAAATTTCATCCGCATTCGGCAATGTGCGTACAATACGCTCAATGTCAGGATCATTCTCCAACAATTTAATGGAGAGGAAACGGGTAGAATATTTATGCCGGATAAACTCGTTTTTGGACACTTCACTTTTTACAGCCTCAATCGCTTTTTCTATATCAGGACCGTGATTTATATGAATATGCCGGAAGACACGCCCCGTCTTTTTATGTTCACGTACATAATCTTCCAAATGCTCTTCCTCGTGGTTCTTACGATCTTCCAGAGAGTCATGCCATTCAGTCAAGTCTTTGAGGACTTCCGGATTCATGTTTCCCTGTTTATCGAAGAAGTCTACTCCTTCATACAGATTGATAACTACATGAAACAACGTATCCAATCCACGATTTTTCTTACTGGCAGTAGGCAGCATCGGCACCCCGAACAACTTGCTCAACAAATGGTAATCCAATGTATTTCCACTGGCTTCCAGTTCATCATAGATATTCAGAGCCACTACCATGCGGACATTCATATCTATCAATTGAGTAGTCAGATATAAGTTTCGCTCCAGATTAGAAGAATCGACTACATTAATAATCACGTCCGGAGTTTCATCGATAATATGACGACGAACATAGATTTCTTCCGGCGTATAAGCAGATAAAGAATAAGTTCCCGGCAGATCGACAATACGGAAATGATAACCTTCGAAGTCAAAATAACCTTCTTTTTGGCATCCACGGTCACACCGCTGTAATTGCCTACATGCTCATGAGCACCGGACGCAAGATTAAACAAAGAAGTCTTGCCACTGTTCGGATTTCCGACCAAGGCAACATTGATGGTGCGACGTTTACCTAACGCCAACCGTTTCATATCTTCTTCTTTTACTGAAAGGTCTTCGGGTAATCCTTCATGATAAACAGTCTTTTCAGCCAGTTCTTTTGCCTCCTCCTCGCTGATTACTTCGATCATTTCAGCTTCCTGACGACGAAGAGATATTTCATAACCTAAGACTTTATATTTTATGGGATCTTTTAGGGGAGCGTTCAACAGCACTTCAACCGTTTTACCTTTAATGAAGCCCATCTCCACAATACGTTTACGAAAACCACCGTGCCCCAATACCTTTACAATAACACCTTTTTCTCCTGTTTTTAATTCGGACAAACGCATAACTCTCAAAATTTTCGGCAAAGATAATTCATAACTTCGAGCACGCAAATTATTTAGAATGTTTTTAAATAGCAGCCATTTTCTTCCTCTAAAAGATTCAGAAAAAATAAAAAAAACTTATTGATAAACTCGTATCTTTGCAGATATGATACAACAACGCGTTACAAAATATATAGAAAAAGAACATTTATTCTCACTGGATGCCAAAGTCCTGATTGCATTGAGTGGCGGTGCCGACTCGGTGGCATTACTATATATTCTGCATACAGCAGGCTATCATTGCGAAGCCGCACACTGTAATTTCCACCTGCGAGGCGAAGAATCAGACCGGGATGAACTGTTTGTCCGCCAACTTTGCGAAAGAATGGAAATCCATTTACATACCATTGATTTCAACACGACCCAATATGCAACGGAAAAACATATTTCGATTGAAATGGCCGCACGGGAACTCCGCTACCAATGGTTCGAGAAAATTAGAAAAGAATGTCAGGCAGATGTTGTCGCTGTGGCCCATCACCAGGATGATAGCATAGAAACTATACTACTTAACCTGATTCGGGGAACAGGAATTACCGGTCTGTTAGGAATCCGCCCCCGTAATGGAACCATCGTACGCCCTCTGCTTTGTATCAACCGGGAAGAGATAATTCGTTACCTGCAAAACATCGGACAAGATTATGTGACAGACAGCACCAATCTGGAAGACGAATATACCCGTAATAAAATCCGACTCAACCTCCTTCCCCTCATGCAGGAAATTAATCCGTCAGTCAAAAACACTCTGATAGATACGAGTAATTATCTGAATGATGTAGCCACTATATATAATAAATGTATAGAGGAAACTAAAAAGAAAATCATTACGGCAGAAGGTATCCGAATCAGTGATTTAGTAAAGGAACCGGCACCCGAAGCCATCTTATTCGAAGTCCTGCATCCTCTAGGATTCAATTCCGCACAAATCAAAGATATTGCCTTTTCGCTTCATAGCCAACCGGGCAAGCAATTTTGTAGCAAAGAATGGAGAGTGATAAAAGACAGGGAATTCTATTAATAGAAACAGCTGAATCTGAAAATGAGACTCTTCCTCCTTTTCAAATTATCAAAGAAGAAAAAGAATACACCCCGGATTTTCTCATTCCACGTGAAAAGGAAATTGCCTGTTTTGATGCCGACAAACTGAATGGAGATATTCATTACCGGAAATGGCAGACGGGAGACACTTTTATTCCTTTCGGAATGAAAGGAAAGAAAAAAATAAGCGATTATCTGACCGACCGCAAATTTTCTATCAGCCAAAAAGAACGCCAATGGGTACTCTGCTGTGGAGAACACATCGCATGGCTGATAGGCGAACGAACAGACAACCGCTTTCGTATTGATGAAACAACTAAGCGTGTCGTAATCTACAAAATAGTTTGAGGCAATTTCTGTTTCTTGAAGCAATCTGACAACAAAGCCGCAAAAGGAGTATCATACACCCGTGCTTTTTTAACGCAGGCTTTTACACAGGCACAACATTTGATACATTTAGTCTCATCCGTATGCAATTCATCTCCTTTCGTTATAGCTCCTGCCGGACAACGGACCACACATAACCCGCAATGGGTACACAAATCCTCATCTTCCACCCAAGGAATGCGGGGAAGCGGTGTTCCACTTTTACGTAACTTGATAACTTTCCTCAAAAAACGGAACAAAGGAAAGAATGGTTGACTCGGACGTTTGATAGTACGTACATCTACCGGATAAAGGGTATCCATGCTATCAGCAGCCTGTATTTTTTCCATGATTTTCTTCCCAAATTCCGTAGCAAAGGCTAAATCCGACTCATCGGGACGTCCCACCGCAATCGGGTATTTGTCGGTACTATATGAATGTTCTCCAATAAAAGTTGCCCCGGCAATCACTTTCAATCCATGAGGAATAGCAAAAGCATCCAGTTCCATTAAAGCTTTTTCATAAGCACGGTTTCCATACACCACCACCAAAACGGTCGGAGTATCCACTCCCCGGATGTACTGCAAACGCTCCATTGCCAGAGGAGCGACATGACCTCCATACACAGGCACTACAATAATGGCCAAAGCAGATGCAGGAATCACGATTTCATCTGCAATTTGCTGCGTTACATTAATAGGAAGGAATATTTTTTATGCCCGTACCGTGAACAATCGCCTCCGCAACTTGTTTAGATGTGTGTGTAGGCGAAAAATAAATTAAATGAGCTTCATTTACTGTCATACCATTTTCTTTTATGTAGCAAAGATACACTTTTACGTGGAAAAAAATGTTTGATTGTTCATGAAACCAAAAAAAATTATTATCTTTGCCCCGTTGAAACATTCTACGATTCAACATATACATCCCTAATTCAGAATAAAAAACAAAACGTATGCTTGCATATCTGTAGCCATAAGCTGTAGTAATGCTGTCCGTAATTCAGCAAAAAAAGAAATATTAATAACTTACCATACTATATGTATAACATTATCCAATTAAACGACAAAAATCTGTCGGAACTTCAAGTTATTGCCAAAGAGTTAGGCATAAAAAAAGCAGACTCATACAAAAAAGAAGACCTTGTTTATAAGATACTCGATGAACAGGCTATTGTAGGAGCTACTAAGAAAGTTGCCGCAGATAAGCTCAAAGAAGAACGCAAAAATGAAGAACAAAAGAAAAAGCGTTCACGGGTAGCTCCTACCAAAAAAGAAGACAAAGTGGTTTCCACAACAAAGAGTGAAGAGGTTAATAAAACAAAAGAGACCGCTCCTGTAAAAGCTGCACCACAACCTTCCAAGAAAGAAGAAAGTACAAACAAAGAAAAAGAAGCTCCTGTTGTAGAAGCTAAAGCAGAAAACGCTACTACTCCCAAGCGTAAAGTGGGCCGTCCTCGTAAGAGCTCTGATGCAGAAGAGAAAAAAGAAGTAGAAAATGCAAAACCGGCAGCACCCAAAGTAGTGGAACCTAAACCTGTTGTTGCAGAGAAAGCTACTGGTGCTACGGAAAAAGCCAGCTCCGGTACAACAGCAAACAGCTGAGAAGAAAGCAAAAAACAAACCAGCTGCAGAAGCAAATAAGCCTGTTGCAGAAACAAATAAACCAGCCGCAGAGCCAAACAAGCCTGTTGCAGAGAAAAAAGTTATAGATAAACCACAAAAGAAAGCCGCACCCGTTATCGACGAGGAAAGTAATATCTTATCCAGCGTTGACGACGATGATTTTATTCCAATCGAAGATCTGCCTTCTGAAAAAATAGAGCTTCCTACCGAACTCTTCGGCAAATTCGAGGCAACTAAAACAGAACCTGTGCAAACAGCACCTGAACAGCCATCTCATCCTCAACAGCAACAACAATCTCAACAGCAGCAGTCCCAGCAGCAACGCCCGCGTATTGTTCGTCCACGCGACAATAACAACGGTAATAACAATGTGAACAATAATAGCAATAACGCTAATAACAACAATAATAATTTCCAACGTAATAACAATAATCAAAATCAGGTTCAGAACCCAAATCAAAATCAGAATCAGAACCAGAACCAACAACGCTTACCGATGCCACGTGCCACTCAGCAAAACCATGCGAACGAGAATCTTCCGGCACAACAGCAGCAGGAGCGCAAGGTTATTGAACGCGAAAAGCCTTACGAATTCGATGATATTCTCAACGGAGTAGGCGTTCTGGAAATTATGCAGGATGGATACGGATTCCTCCGTTCTTCCGACTATAACTACCTTTCTTCTCCGGACGATATTTACGTATCACAGTCTCAAATCAAACTATTTGGTCTGAAAACCGGTGATGTAGTAGAAGGAGTTATCCGTCCACCCAAAGAAGGAGAAAAATATTTCCCATTGGTAAAGGTTTCGAAGATCAACGGACGTGATGCAGCTTTCGTTCGCGACCGTGTTCCTTTCGAACATCTGACACCTCTCTTCCCGGATGAAAAGTTTAAACTTTGCAAAGGCGGTTATTCAGACTCCATGTCTGCACGCGTTGTTGACCTTTTCGCTCCTATCGGTAAAGGACAACGTGCCTTGATCGTTGCCCAGCCAAAGACAGGTAAGACTATCTTAATGAAAGATATCGCAAACGCTATCGCAGCCAACCACCCGGAAGTTTACATGATTATGCTGCTGATTGACGAACGTCCGGAAGAAGTAACAGACATGGCACGCAGCGTTAATGCAGAAGTTATCGCTTCTACTTTCGACGAACCGGCAGAACGCCACGTAAAAATTGCAGGTATCGTATTGGAAAAGGCAAAACGTCTGGTAGAATGTGGTCACGACGTAGTTATCTTCCTTGATTCTATTACTCGTCTGGCTCGTGCATACAATACAGTATCTCCTGCATCCGGTAAAGTTCTTTCCGGTGGTGTGGATGCAAACGCACTTCACAAACCTAAACGTTTCTTCGGTGCTGCCCGTAATATTGAAAACGGCGGCTCGTTGACCATCATCGCTACCGCATTGATCGATACCGGTTCTAAAATGGACGAAGTTATCTTCGAAGAATTCAAGGGTACAGGTAACATGGAATTGCAGCTTGACCGCAACCTGTCTAACAAACGTATCTTCCCGGCAGTCAACATTACTGCATCCAGCACTCGTCGCGACGACCTGTTGCTTGATAAGACAACTCTTGACCGCATGTGGATATTGCGCAAATATCTTGCCGACATGAATCCGATCGAAGCAATGGACTTTGTTAAAGACCGTCTGGAAAAAACCAGAGACAACGACGAATTCCTGATGAGCATGAACAGCTAATCAACAGCAAACTTATAAATGAACGGTGAACAAACTGCGCCATAACAAGTGCAGTTTATTCACCGTTTTCTTTTTCGATAACCCATTTTATGACTTATCACCTGCCGTTTATCACTTATCATTCAACTCCCATCACCGATAGTTACCCCTAACCGCTTGCCACACCTTTCATTTTTGTACAAAATACTTTCACTTGCGTCCAAAACTACTACTTCACCCTTTTTTTCGTTTCCTTTTTTCCTACTTTTGTTTCAAAATCAAATATTACTTAATTCTAACCAGTAATGAAAACTATTTATCCATTCATGGGATTAGCCCTATGCGGCGTAGCAGCCCAAGCGCAAGAAAAGCCCAATTTCCTGATTATCCAGTGCGACCATTTGACACAACGCGTCGTCGGAGCTTACGGGCAAACACAAGGCTGCACCCTCCCTATTGACGAAGTCGCTTCACGAGGAGTTATCTTCTCCAATGCTTATGTAGGCTGCCCTCTCAGCCAACCTTCACGCGCAGCTTTATGGAGCGGCATGATGCCTCATCAAACGAATGTACGTTCGAACTCCAGCGAACCTATCAACCCACGTATTCCCGAAAATGTACCGACACTAGGAAGCCTTTTTTCCGAAAACGGTTACGAAGCCGTACACTTCGGAAAAACACACGACATGGGCTCCCTAAGAGGATTCAAACACAAAGAACCGGTAGCCAAACCATTCACTGATCCGGAGTTCCCGGTTAATAACGACAGCTTCCTGGACGTAGGAACCTGCGAAGATGCTGTTGCTTATCTAAGCAACCCTCCCAAAGAACCATTCATCTGTATCGCCGATTTTCAGAACCCTCACAACATTTGCGGATTCGTAGGAGCAAATGAAGGAGTACATACCGACCGCCCCATCAGCGGAACTCTTCCTGAACTACCAGCCAACTTCGACGTGGAAGACTGGAGCAATATCCCTAAACCTGTACAATACATCTGCTGCAGTCATCGCCGCATGACCCAGGCCTCTCATTGGAATGAAGAGAATTACCGTCATTACATTGCCGCTTTCCAGCACTATACTAAAATGGTGTCCAAGCAAGTAGACAGTGTATTGAAAGCTCTTTACTCCACTCCTGCCGGAAGAAACACAATCGTTATTATCATGGCTGACCATGGTGATGGGATGGCTTCACACCGTATGGTGACCAAACACATCAGTTTCTACGATGAAATGACAAACGTTCCGTTTATCTTTGCAGGTCCCGGCATCAAACAACAGAAAAAGCCCATAGACCAAGTATTGACACAGCCTACGCTGGATCTTTTGCCTACCCTTTGTGATTTGGCAGGAATTTCCGTTCCGGTCGAAAAACAGGGAATCAGTCTCGCACCCACATTAAAAGGAGAGAAACAGAAAAAGACTCACCCTTATGTAGTTTCCGAATGGCATAGCGAATATGAATATGTCGTTACCCCCGGACGTATGGTACGCGGACCGAGATACAAATACACGCACTATCTGGAAGGCAACGGAGAAGAACTATATGATATGAAAAAAGATCCGGGAGAACGCAAGAATCTCGCCAAAGATCCGAAATACAGTAAAGTTCTGGCAGAACACCGTGCCATGCTTGATGATTACATCACCCGCACAAAAGATGATTACCGGAGTTTGAAAGTAGATGCCGATCCACGATGCAGAAACCATACTCCCTGCTACCCCAACCACGAGGGCCCTGGGGTACGAGAGATACTCAAAAGAAAATAAATTATAAAAAAGAGTGAAGATTTCTTTGTAATCTTCACTCTTTTTAGTTCTTTTGCAGATAAACTTACAAGCAAGCAATTCTTATATCAGGTGAAAAAACACAGACGTCATATAATTGCAATAGTCGTAACCGCATTAATATCGGTCACCTTATATGCTGCACGTACAAATTCAGATCGTCTTTCTTTATTACAACCTTTACTTGAATACAATCATCCATTTAGTCCGGACGCCCCTGTCGACAGCATCATTGCCTGGGAAAAACTTTTAGAACCGGAATTACAAAAGGAACAACAATACCCACTCCTATTCCAGATAAATCTGCTGACCGTTCAAGCTTTAATCACAGAAGGCAACATCAGTCTCGCCATCAACCAGGCCAATCAGATGTACCAGAAAGCCAGAGAAATGGACTATCCTTTGGGAACAGCACTCGCATTACACGCCATTGGAAATACCTATTTAAGTTCGTCAACACCACAAGTTGCCATCAAATCGTATAAGGAAGCATTAGAAATCATTCAGAAACTCCCTCATGCCAACCAATATATCAAAACGATCTTGTCCCAATTTATCCTGACGAAGCTCAACTATCACCAAATGACAGATATAGAAGACAATATCCGGGAACTCGAATCTGTTATCAACAAGGATACGAATCCCCAAGACGATTTCCACCTTGTTTATTGTCAGGCATTCTATCGCATCCAGATGCATCATCTTCCGGAAGCATTAAACTATATACGACAAACCGAACAAATCAGCCGGCAACACCAGTACCCATATTTTCATTTAATGATTAAATACCTGTATTCACGCTACTACACTGAATCCAAAGAATACACGCAGGCACTAACCACACTTGACGAATTACTTTCGCATACCAAAGCAGCCAACTCATACAGATCCCTGCAAGTACTGAAAGATCGTGCACACATACTTACACTAATGGGAAACAGCAAGGAAGCATGTGAAGCTTATGAAATATTCAATACGTACAAAGACTCTTTGGACGCAATGAATTATATTCGCCAAATCAATGAATTGCACACCCTCTACCAAATAGATAAAAATGAACTGGACAACTTAAACAGACAGAAGACAATCCTCTACTGGAGCTGGTTCACCATCCTATTCATAGTCATACTGATTGTATTTTTCATCCTTTTGGTCAGACGAGGAAATAAAAAACTGCGCCAATCACAGCAGGAACTGGAAAAAGTGAAAAAGCAAGAAGAAAATTCCATCCGGACAAAGAGCCTTTTCCTTTCCAACATGAGCCATGAAATTCGCACGCCGCTCAATGCGTTGTCCGGCTTCTCCTCCATCCTGACGGAAGAATCCATCGACAACGAGACCCGGAAACAGTGTAGCGATATTATTCAGCAAAATTCAGAACTGTTACTCAAGCTGATTAACGACGTAATCGACTTGTCCAGTCTCGAAGTAGGCAAGATGAAATTCAAATATGAACGATGTGATGCAGTGGCAATATGCAGAAACGTTATCGACATGGTTGAGAAAATAAAACAAACGAATGCTAACGTCCGTTTTCGACCTCTCTCCATTCATTAGAATTGACGACAGACAATGCAAGGTTACAACAATTATTAATCAACCTTCTCATCAATGCAACCAAATTTACTCCGCAAGGTTCCATCACCATGGAACTGGAAAAACAGACAGAAGACATAGCACTGTTTTCCGTGACCGACACCGGTTGCGGTATCTCTCCGGAGAATCAGAATAAAATATTCAACCGTTTTGAGAAACTGAATGAAAATGCTCAAGGGACAGGACTCGGTCTGTCTATCTGCCAACTCATTATCGAGCAGCTGGGCGGCAAAATATGGATTGACTCAATTATGAGGAAGGAGCCCGTTTCCTGTTCACACACCCCATTTACCATGAGCAACAAGGAAAGGAGGAAGCCGAATGAAACAAGTCCTGCTCCTGATCCTTCTATTATGCTGCACCCTCACCGGAAAAGCCGGCACCGAGATTGTTTTGGAATCCGACAGCCTGATAAAGGTGTTGGAAACATTACCGTACGATACGACACGGCTGAATGTTCTCAATCAAATCATCAGAATAGAACAAAACAACCAGCAATGTATCCAATATTCGGATGCATTAATGAAAGAAGCATTGCAACTGGGAAATGACAAATATGCCGGTCTGGCTGCTTACTACCATATTTTATACTATTACAATCGTAATAATCAAGACAGTGTAGCCAAATGGCTCACCATAATGGAGCCTCATGCCCGGAGATCAGATTTATGGAATTACTTCTTTGATGCCAAACGTTTCCAGATAGACCTGTACACATTCAACGAACAATACGAACTTGCTATCAACGAATCTCAAAAGATGCAACAGCAAGCCTCCCAAATGAATAGCAACCGGGGTAGTATGGCTGCCTATCAATGCTTGAGTAATGCATATATCGGCAGCCAGCGCTGGGATAAAGGAATAGAAGCACTGGAGGCTGCCTACCAGCTACTCACTCCGACAGAAAATCCGGTGGTCCGTATCTCGGTATTGTCACAGTTAGTATCCGTTGTCAAAGAAAAGAAGGATAATAAAAAACTACTCAAATATTTGCAGGAACTGGAAAACACTCTTCATAACCACATCAGTGCAAACCCATCCTTAAAAGCGGGATTTGCCGATGTATACCTGTTCAATGAACTGTTCTACAGCTATTATTACCTGAATACCCATCAGCCGCAACAAGCTTATGAACATCTCGTAAAATCTAAAGAATATCTGGACGAGAATACTTATTTCATGTATAAAGTACTCTATTTCGACACATTTGCCAAATATTACCAGGCAATTGGAGCCTACCAACAGGCATCGGATTATATCGACACTACACTGACGATGTTGAAGAAAGACTTCACAAGCGACTATGCCGAACAGCTACTCGAAAAGGCCAGAATATGGAAACAGGCAGGGCAAAGCGGAAAAGCCATCCCCCTGTATGAGCAGGCACTTGCCATCAAAGACTCGACAGCCACTGTACTCTCAAACAATCAGATGGCACAGATACAAAGCAAATACAATATCGAAAAAACAGAACTGGATCAAAAAAGGGAAAACAACCGGATCCAGCTCACCTATCTGATCTTTATATTTGTTATCCTGATTCTGCTTTTTATCTTTATGGCACGACTCTTTATGGTACGGAAGGCACTCAAATACGCGGAAAACGAAATCCGGAAAACAACAGAAAACGTGCGGAAGACCAATGAAATAAAAAATCGCTTCCTGTCCAACATGAGCTATAACATCCGTACCCCACTCAACAATGTGGTCGGTTTCTCACAACTCATAGCCAGCGAACCCAATATAGACAAGGAAATAAGGCAATAATACTCAAACATCATCCACAAAAGTTCGGAGAAGTTAATGAGACTTGTCAATGACGTTCTCGACTTATCCCGTTTGGAAGCTCAGATGATGAAGTTCCAGTTGCAAGACTATGATGCCACTACCCTATGCAAGGAAGCATGCAGCATGGCGCAGATGAGGAACGAAGAAACAGGTATCCAGATTGAATTTTCCAGCGAAACGGACGCCCAAATTCATACCGATATAATGCGACTGACACAGGCCTTGATTAGCGTACTGGTGTACCCACAAGAACACCGGCAAGCACGAATCATCCGGTTCATATTAAGCCAGAATGAAAACATGCTTTGTTTCCGGATCACTAATTCACCTTTGGCAGACCATGCATTCGTATCACAGGAAACCATCATCCGGCATGATATCAACCTGTTGTTACTAAAACATTTCGGAGGAAACTATCTCGTCAACGATAAAACTCCCGAAGGTCCGGAAATAGTTTTCATCTACCCCATCGCTTCCGAATCGAAATAAAGCACTATCTTTGCAAAGTGTAAACTTAAACGCTTAATTATGTATACCAACAAACAGATTTGGAGTGTCAGTTATCCGATACTACTAAGCTTGCTGGCACAAAATGTCATCAATGTCACCGACACAGCATTCCTCGGACACGTGAGTGAGGTAGCTCTTGGAGCATCGGCTATGGGCGGGTTATTTTATATATGTGTATTCACCATCGCATTCGGATTCAGTACCGGTTCGCAGATTGTCATAGCGCGACGCAATGGCGAAGGCCGCTATTCAGATGTCGGCCCTGTCATGATTCAGGGAGTCATGTTCCTGTTCGTGATGGCACTGCTGCTATTTGGATTCACCAAGGCATTCGGTGGAAACATCATGCGTTTGCTAGTTTCTTCAGAATCCATCTACGAAGGAACAATGGAGTTTCTGGACTGGCGTATTTACGGATTCTTTTTCTCTTTTATCAATGTCATGTTCCGGGCATTGTACATCGGCATTACACGCACTAAAGTGCTAACCATCAATGCTATTGTCATGGCATTAACTAATGTCGTACTGGACTATGCATTAATCTTCGGAAAGTTCGGTTTGCCGGAAATGGGTATCAAAGGGGCTGCTATTGCTTCCGTATTGGCAGAAGCCTCCTCCATTCTCTTTTTCGTCATCTATACGTATGCCACGGTCGATTTAAAGAAATACGGTATGAACCGCCTGCGCACATTCGACCCTGCATTGCTGATGCGGATCCTTAGTATCTCCTGCTTCACCATGCTGCAATATTTCCTGTCGATGGCTACCTGGTTTGTTTTCTTCGTAGCCGTAGAACGGTTAGGACAACGGGAACTGGCGATTGCCAATATCGTCCGGAGTATTTATGTCGTATTGCTGATTCCGGTCAACGCACTGGCAACCACCACAAACAGTCTTGTCAGTAATGCTATTGGTGCAGGAGGCATCCAGCACGTGATGCCGCTCATTAATAAAATTGCGCGTTTCTCCTTTTTCATCATGCTGGGGTTAGTAGCGGTATCGGCACTGTTTCCGCAATTCCTGCTCTCTATCTACACCAGTGAAGCTGCGCTCATTACGGAGTCCGTACCCTCGGTATATGTAATTTGTTGCGCCATGCTTATCGCATCCGTAGCCAACGTGGTGTTCAACGGTATCTCCGGAACAGGAAACACACAGGCGGCTTTGTTGCTCGAAACAATCACAATAATCATCTACGGCTCATATATCATCTTTTTCATTGGAATGTGGCTGAAAGCACCGATTGAAATTTGCTTTACGATTGAGATTGTGTATTATAGCTTGCTGTTGATAACAAGTTATATTTATCTCAAAAAAGCAAAATGGCAGAATAAAAAGATATAAATACAAGAGATTTTTGTACATTTGCAAGCTCAAATAAAGAGTAGACGGAAAAGTCCCTCTTTCGCCCAAGTAAATTGTAATTAGTAATTCGTAATTAAATAACTATGTTCGATAATTTAAGTGAAAGACTAGAACGGTCATTCAAGATTCTGAAAGGTGAAGGCAAAATCACCGAAATTAACGTGGCGGAGACGCTGAAAGACGTACGTAAAGCACTTCTCGATGCCGACGTAAACTACAAGGTAGCAAAGAATTTCACAGATACCGTGAAAGAAAAAGCTCTTGGACAGAACGTACTTACAGCAGTGAAACCAAGCCAGTTGATGGTGAAAATCGTACATGATGAACTTACACAATTGATGGGTGGAGAGACAGCCGAGATCAACATCGACGCCCGCCCGGCAGTTATCCTGATGTCAGGTTTGCAAGGTTCCGGTAAGACTACCTTCTCCGGTAAGTTGGCCCGGATGCTGAAAACCAAGAAAAACCGCAAGCCATTACTGGTAGCTTGTGACGTTTACCGTCCGGCAGCTATCGAACAGTTGCGCGTGTTGGCAGAGCAAATCGACGTACCGATGTACTGCGAACTGGAAAGCAAGAACCCGGTAGAAATCGCGCAACACGCTATCCAGGAAGCCAAAGCCAAAGGATACGACCTCGTAATCGTCGATACAGCCGGACGTCTGGCAGTAGACGAACAGATGATGAACGAGATTGCCGCTATCAAGGAAGCAATCAATCCGAACGAAATTCTGTTTGTGGTTGATTCCATGACCGGACAGGATGCTGTGAATACGGCCAAAGAATTTAACGAACGTCTGGACTTCAACGGTGTGGTACTGACCAAGCTCGACGGTGATACCCGTGGTGGTGCGGCGCTTTCTATCCGTTCGGTAGTCAACAAGCCGATCAAGTTCGTTGGTACAGGCGAAAAGTTGGACGCGATCGACCAATTCCACCCTGCCCGTATGGCAGACCGTATCCTCGGTATGGGTGATATCGTTTCGTTGGTAGAACGCGCACAGGAACAATATGACGAAGAAGAAGCTAAACGCTTACAGAAGAAGATTGCCAAGAATCAATTCGACTTCAACGACTTCCTCAGCCAGATTGCACAAATCAAGAAAATGGGTAATTTGAAAGACCTCGCTTCCATGATTCCGGGAGTAGGAAAGGCAATCAAAGACATTGATATCGACGACAATGCTTTCAAGAGTATCGAAGCCATCATCTACTCCATGACTCCGGCAGAACGTTCCAATCCGGAAATACTGAACGGATCACGTCGTACACGTATCGCCAAAGGTAGCGGAACGACTATCCAAGAAGTAAACCGCCTATTGAAACAGTTCGACCAGACTCGCAAAATGATGAAGATGGTAACTAGCAGCAAGATGGGTAAGATGATGCCTAAAATGAAAAGGTAATCATTCAATAGATCCAAACTGATTATAACAAAAAAAGAGGAAGTTTCGACTTCCCTCTTTTTTTTATCCCCCATCTCTTGACAAAACTGCTCATTCCAATCCTTTTGGAGAGTTCAGTTATTTATTTTACTTTTGCCCATCACCAATAAATACTCTGAAAATATGACTCTGATAGACGGAAAAGCCATTTCCGAACAAGTGAAACAAGAGATTGCAGCCGAAGTAGCCGAAATTGTGGCTCGTGGCGAAAAACGCCCGCATCTGGCGGCTATCCTTGTTGGACACGATGGTGGTAGCGAAACGTATGTAGCTGCCAAAGTAAAAGCCTGTGAAGTATGTGGATTCAAGTCCTCCCTCATCCGTTATGAAAGTGACGTGACCGAAGAAGAACTGCTTGCCAAAGTACGCGAACTGAATGAAGACGACGATGTAGACGGCTTTATCGTACAACTTCCCTTACCTAAACATATCTCCGAACAGAAAGTAATCGAAACGATTGATTACCGTAAAGACGTAGACGGTTTCCATCCGATCAACGTAGGCCGTATGTCCATCGGGCTTCCGTGTTATGTATCCGCTACTCCCAACGGCATCCTCGAATTGTTGAAACGTTATAACATAGAAACTTCCGGAAAAAAGTGCGTCGTACTCGGACGCAGCAATATTGTCGGCAAACCGATGGCTGCCCTGATGATGCAGAAAGCCTATCCGGGCGATGCCACAGTGACGGTATGCCACAGCCGCAGCAAAGACCTGGTAAAAGAATGTCAGGAAGCCGATATTATTATCGCTGCCTTGGGACAACCGAACTTTGTAAAAGCCGAAATGGTGAAAGAAGGCGCGGTAGTTATCGACGTAGGTACTACGCGTGTGCCGGATGCAACCAAGAAATCAGGTTTTAAACTGACCGGCGACGTGAAGTTTGAGGAAGTTGCACCGAAATGCTCATTCATCACTCCCGTACCGGGCGGTGTTGGACCAATGACGATTGTATCGTTAATGAAAAATACACTCTTAGCTGGTAAGAAAGCTATTTATCAATGAGACATACCCTGTTTCTGATGATTTTACTTCTCTCTTTGTCCTGCACCTCTCAGTCGCAGGCAAAGAGAGATTCTATCATCGACACCCTGTCGGACAGCCTTTCCGACAGCATCTTCCCCACCGACACCCTACGACTCCTTTTCGTAGGTGACCTCATGCAACATCAGGGACAAATCAACGCTGCACGAACATCAACCGGCTATGATTACTCCACATGCTTTGCGTATGTCAAAGAAGAAATAAAGAAAGCCGACCTCTCCATCGCCAATCTGGAAGTTACGTTAGGAGGCAAACCCTACAAAGGTTATCCTGCTTTCAGCGCACCGGACGAATTTCTGACCGCAATTCATGACGCAGGTTTCAATGTTTTAGTGACTGCCAACAATCATAGTCTCGACCGTGGTAAATCCGGACTGCAGAGAACCATTCAATTGATAGACTCTTTAAAGGTTCCACACGCAGGCACGTATATCAACGCTGATGAACGCGAAAAGAAATATCCTCTTTTATTAGAAAAGAACGGATTTCGCATCGCCCTGCTCAACTACACGTATGGAACAAACGGCATCCCCGTTACCCCTCCTAATATCGTGAACTATATCGATACAGCCATCATCGCCAAAGATATTGAAGAGAGTAAAGCAATGAAGCCGGATGCCATCATAGCTTGTATGCATTGGGGAATCGAATACCAGTCACTCCCGGACAAAGAGCAAAAATTCCTCGCCGACTGGCTGATTGAAAAAGGAGTAAATCATGTCATCGGCTCCCATCCTCACGTAGTTCAGCCCATTGAAGTTCGCACAGACAGCGTGACGAACGACAAACATCTCGTAGTCTATTCACTGGGAAATTATATTTCCAATATGTCCGCCCGCCGCACTGACGGAGGACTGATGGTAAGAATGGAATTACTAAAAGACAGCACTGTCCGCCTCAATAATTGTGATTATAGTTTGGTATGGACAGCCCGTCCCATTCAATCAGGAAAAAAAATCATCAATTGCTCCCAGTCAATTTGCCGATTGATTCAATTCCTTTACAAGCACGTAACTCTCTGAAAATCTTCACGAATGACGCGCGAACCCTTTTCAACAAGCACAATCAGGGAATAAAAAGAATATACTTTTTTCGAAAAAAATAGCAGAATCTTTTGGAGATTAGAAGATAATATCTATCTTTGCACCGCGTTAGAGAAACGCAAACATGGTGGATGTAGTTCAGTTGGTTAGCAGCAAAATAATGTACCATATAGATGCCCAGTCCACATTTTGTTATATTCTTTAAGGCTAATATAATTAAGGGGAGACGTTACCTTTACTTTTTTGAATTAATAAATACCAGGCAACCGTCATTAAAAGACATTGGGCGAACAGTATAAAAGAATAATTCCATTTGGCGCTCTGTAATATCAGGTTGTGAAGTCATATTCCTGAATCCATAATACGTTATGGCATAACCGACACTAAAAAAGAATAAGAGATAAAACAACAGTCTTTTTCATCGACAACTTGTTTCTGTCTTTCAAATAATAGCCTAAAAAGCAGATAACCGCTAAAACCTGAAAAATAATATAAAGTGCCATAGTCATTCCAAGCGCAAGTACCTCCTATATAGCTGGATATATATTCTTGGCAATAAGGCAGAAATAATGTGATAAACCAAACGGATAAGAATATTTTCATTTGTTTCTCTGTTGCTTGTTTCAGCCATGCAGAAAAAAAGGCATATACAAATATAATCCTATCAACATATATATGTACCATAAAGGAACTGTATATGTATTGAAGTTAAAAGGAATCATAAGAATATTATGCAAGCAACTATCCCAAGTTTGACTTGGAGACTCTCCTGCATACGCAAACATTTCAGACAAAACAGAATTATTCAGCCCTAAAATACCCGTAAACCACGGAAACAAGTTATATAATAAAGACCATACAATAAAAGGGACTATTACACGAAGCATCCTTTTTTATAAAATTGTCCGATTTCCTGTTCTACCGGTAATAATAACATTCCTGTCAGCATCACAAACAACGGTACGCACGGACGCAAGAAAGCTCCATAAATACTCCCCCATAAGTTATACTCCGGATTTAAACGAGCTTCAGGAGAAACATTGAAAGGGTCTGAACAATGGATACAGATGACCATTAAAATGGCTATCACACGAATTAAATCAGCCCATACTATATGATTCACATTTTTCATTTGGTATTCAATTTTTTTCAATTGCAAAGTTAGGACAATGGTATGACATTTTTTTTTAAACTACTTAAAAAGCAGAATAAAGCAATGCGAAGGAAACGAAACAACCCTATTATTTAATCTTGTTCCTCAAATGGCACAACGTAACTTGAGAGATGCCTAAAAAAGATGCAATATAACCCAAATTTACTCTTTGGAAGAGATCCGGACGTGTTTGCAACAATTCTATATATCGTTCTTCCGCTGACTTATACAGTCTTGAAATTAAACGCTTTTCATTCATTATAAAAAGCCTCTTGATGCAAAATAAAAAAAAACCTTGACCAGTTCGCTATTTCTATATTAGTCTGATACAGCTTTTCTAAATCTTTTATCGGCACGGCATATAATACCGTATTTTCCAATAACTGAACAACTTCATATTCGTACCCTTGTTGGTTCCCATAAAAATTGTTCGTCGAAAAAACGATATCTCCTTCTGTACTAAACCATGAGGTGAGTTCTTTGTCGTTAATTACACAATATGAGCGTGCTATACCTTTTCAATGAAATAAAAGTTTTTATCATTCTGGAAAGAGGACGTTAGGATATGTTTTTGGGCAGTTCCAATAAAGAGCTATGAGCAAACAGTTCATTTATGGAACTATTGCTCATGTTTGACTTGGCTTTAAGTGAGTTTATCGTATTATGCATCATTTGACTTTCACAACGCTTATTTACTCTTTCCTGTTTTTTATTAAGCGGCTACAAAAAATACAAAAAATGCTCCTATAATAAATAAACAAGCTGCATTTTTATATATCGCCCAGATTAGCATTTATGGATTGCTCCCCTTGCCTTCCCGTTGTTGTTTCATGACCGGGTATCCATACTTTTCTGCCATAATCTGCCGATTTTATTCGATTATCCCAATGATATTATTTATATTTGTATAGTATTCGCACTAAAACAAAGTACATCATGGAAAATGAAAAGAAATTAACCCGTTCTTCCAACCGAATGATCGCAGGTGTATGCGCCGGAATAGCCGAATATTTCGGATGGGACCCTACCTTACTAAGAATAGTGTATATATTAGCTACATTCTTCACTGCTTTCGCCGGAGTAATCATATATATAATCCTGTGGATTGTCATGCCGGGAAAAAAAATCTTCAGACGGATACGAAGACCGTATGAATCAACGTTTACATTAAGATAAAAAATCAAAAGTATAGACCATATTTTCATACCGGTATCCGATATAGATAAAAGCCTTCGTTCCTGGAAGATGGTAATCCGATAGAAGTAAGTACATTAATATAATTCAAGTCCGAACTCATCTTTCAGCTGCATCAACGCCTGATTCTTTTGAGCCATCATCTGGAATTTCTCGACACGTCCCACAGGACGTATTGTTTCCGTAGCCTCACTTACCCGCACTGTCATCACCACTTTGCTGTTTTTCAGCCTACCACGAAGATAACTCTGCAATTCAGGAATCAAAGCTGTAAAATCCTTTGCAGCAAACTCATTATCAACTACCACTTCAAAAGTCGTTGAGTTATTAAGCAATACCGGACGGAGCATCTGCATACGTTTAGTAAGAGCATCCTGTTCTTTCGGCAACTGACCGGCATATTCCTGCCAGTAATAATTCAAATCCCGATCATTGAAAATAAAATCTTCTTCCGGTTGCTGTACTCTGGGAACATGAGTGGTAACTGTATTCTGCGTTGTCTGATCGCGCTGCGGATTCTTGATAGACACGCCCAAACTAGACATCTTCATCACCGGAATTTTCCGTTCTTCCTTGACAGTCGGGGCAACTCCCGCTCCTTGCGACGGAGCAGACGAAGCCGCACCAGAAGAAGCTGATGCTCCCGGTTGCACTGCTGCAGATGCTTGCGGATGCCGGACAGTAGTGCCATTAACAGCCTGTGTTGTTACTGAAGACGGAGACGTATGAAGGGAAGCCTGCTGAACCTGGGTTGCAGAAGCGACCTGCGGCTGCTGAGCTGCGGCAGGTTGGGTGAATACGGGTTTATGGTCTGCGTAGGGCCACGCCCACCACTCACGTCATCCCCTCGGTGGTAAGCTGGGCAATCTGTATCAGAGTCAGTTCCACCAGTAACCGCTTATTTTTACTGGCGCGGTAATTTAAATCGCAATCATTACAAAGCTTCATAGCGCGATACAGGAAAGGTAACGGACATTTCTGCGCCTGTTCCTGATAGCGTTGGCGTATGCTCGCTCCCACCTCCAGTAGAGGCAATGTCACCGGGTCTTTCCCCACCAACAGGTCACGGAAATGAGACGATAATCCGGTAATAAAATGACTTCCGTCAAAGCCTTTATTCAATATATCATTGAAAAGCAACAAAGCATCACTTACCTTGTTTTCGAGGAAACAATCCGTCAGACGGAAATAATATTCATAATCAAGAACGTTCAGATTATCAATCACACTCTTATAGGTGATATTTCCTCCGGTAAAACTTATCACCTGGTCGAAAATAGACAAAGCATCGCGCATACCTCCATCCGCTTTCATGGCAATCACATTCAATGCTTCCGGCTCTGCTGAAATTCCTTCTTTTGAAGCGACATACGAAAGATGATTCACCGTATCTTCCACACTGATACGATTGAAATCATAAATCTGGCAACGGGAAAGAATGGTCGGAAGAATCTTATGTTTTTCCGTTGTAGCCAAAATAAAATGGCATGACGGGGAGGCTCTTCCAGCGTTTTCAGAAAAGCATTAAATGCAGAAGCCGAAAGCATGTGTACCTCGTCGATGATATAAACCTTATACTTGCCAATCTGTGGCGGGATACGCACCTGCTCCACCAGCTGACGAATATCGTCCACCGAGTTGTTGGAGGCTGCATCAAGCTCATGGATATTATACGACCGCTGCTCGTTGAAGGCAACACAAGATTCACACTGGTTGCAAGCTTCACCGTCGGCAGTAGGTGTCATGCAGTTGATTGTTTTGGCGAAGATACGTGCACAAGTAGTCTTTCCTACCCCACGCGGTCCGCAAAATAAATACGCATGAGCAAGTTTCTGAGTAGCAATTGCATTTTTTAGCGTAGTGGTCAGCGCCCGCTGTCCTACCACCGATTCGAACGTGGAGGGACGGTATTTACGGGCTGATACAATATAGTTTTCCATATCCGGGATTTTCTCTATTTTTGCGAATTTTGCTTGCAAATGTACACAAAAAAAAGCCTGTGATAAGTAATAAGGGATAGAGAAAGAAGTTTTAAAGCAGAAGCGATAAGTTTTTAAGTTATTAGTTTTATCTTTGCGGAGATTAAAAAGATTAATTATGGGTAAACTAATCAGTATCTGGGAATTTATATGCCGACGCAAGTATCTTATCACTATCGTCGCATTTGCTGTCATTATCGTTTTTTGGATGAAAACAGCCTGCTTCGCCGTCTTGGATACGAACGGGAGATCAGCCAGTTGAAAGAAGAAATAGAAAAGTACCGGGCGGATTACGAAGAGAATACCAAGCGCCTTAATGAAATAAGTACCAACCGGATGCTATCGAACAGATCGCCCGCGAAAAGTATCTGATGAAGAAACCCAATGAAGATATTTACGTTTTTGAAGATTAAAGAATGAAGCAACTAGTACCCGCCCTTTTGGCGTAGGCGCTGTAATGGCTCCTCACAGGAGCAGCCGTATTCATTACAGGCTGGATTTATGCACCCTACATATATACTATTGGAGCCGGATTCATTGCACTGGCACAAGTAAACACCCCGGTAAAAGGGAAAAGCAAGACACTGAAACGTCTCCGTGTTCAGCAGATATTCGGAGCACTCGCTCTTATACTGACTGGTGCTTTCATGTTTACCACACGAGGCAATGAATGGATTGCCTGCCTCACTATTGCTGCCATACTCGAACTCTACACCGCCTTCCGTATTCCACAGGAAGAAGAAAAGGAAAGGGCATAAAAAAACCTGTCCAAAACTTCACAGCCTAGAACAGGAACATTATAATTTACATATTTCTAATATAAACAATGAAATCTCTTTTATAAGAGAAAAGCTAAAAAAGTTACTTATTAGCAGCAGGTGAATATCTTGCATTCAACCCGTCTACGATTTCTTTTGTGATATTGAACGCGCTATCAGCATAAAGCAGATTATCAAAACCTGTATTACTGAAAATCAAGCTATATCCATGTGTCTTATTATATTCTTTCAAGAAAGCATTGATAGAATCACGGAACAGCAAACTGTTCTTATTGTTTTCTTCCATTAAACCGTTTTGAAGTTTGTTACTCAACTCTTGCAAGTCTTGTTCCATCTTAGCCAAACGATTGTATTCTTGTTGAGCTCTATCCTGTGACAGGAAAGCACCGTTTTCATACTTCTTCTGGAAGTCTTGTTTTTCCTTATTCAAAGCAGTAGCTTTCTGGTTCAGCGTCATGCGAACATTTTCGCTCTTCTTTACCATAGCCTCATTCAAGTCAATACAGAAGTTATATTTAGCTAATAGCGAATCTATTTCAACATAGGCGATTTTCATTCCTGACAGTTCGGCATTCACCTGAGCCGGAGTTGTTGAAGTTTGATTGTCAGTTTTGCCGGCACATTGTGAAAATAAAACAATAAACGCAAGAGCAGCCAAACCGTTCATGAGGTAGTTCATTCTATTCATAATTTAATAAGTGTATTGTTTTTAATTAATTAGTTCATACTATCGTTCAAGGCTTTTTCCAACTCATCAATAGAAAAACGTGGCTTCTTTTGTGCTTCGCGATCTTGAGACTGTGCACACCCAATCCCTTTCTTACGCAGCGCTTTATTCCCACTCACATGACCGTTCGGGAACTTCCCTCCCTTCGTAAAGAATACTTTCACCCCTAATAATACCAGGGAAATAGCAACTATTAACAAAGTTATCAGTATAGTCTCAACCATTTCTATTAATTTTGTGAGTGCAAAGATAGGCTTTAATGAGATATGAGTTCAGATAAGCCAATCAAATTAACCATATTTAGCAATAGAAGAAGCCAAAACCACTCTTCTATTCCTATTATAAAATAGAAACAGCATGGAAAAAAAAGATTTGAAGCCGGCCAGCGTATTCAAGTATTTCGAAGAAATCTGCCAGGTGCCCCGCCCTTCGAAGAAGGAAGAAAAAATGATTGCCTACCTGAAGGCATTCGGAGCAAAACATAACCTGGAAACCAAAGTGGACGAAGCCGGTAACGTACTGATCAAGAAACCCGCTACTCCGGGAAAAGAAAACCTGCAGACTGTCATATTGCAATCGCACATCGACATGGTGTGTGAAAAGAACAACGACGTTCAACACGACTTCCTCACCGACCCCATTGAAACAGAAATTGACGGTGAATGGTTGAAAGCGAAAGGTACCACCCTTGGAGCCGACAACGGTATCGGCGTAGCCACCGAACTGGCTATTCTGGCCGACGATAGCATTGAGCACGGTCCGCTGGAATGCCTGTTTACCGTAGACGAGGAAACCGGTCTGACCGGAGCTTTCGAGCTGAAAGAAGGTTTCATGAGCGGTGATATTCTGCTGAACCTCGACTCCGAAGATGAAGGAGAAATCTTTATCGGATGCGCCGGAGGTATCGATTCCGTTGCAGAGTTTACTTATAAAGAGGTTGAAGTTCCCGCCGGATATTTCTTCTTCAAAGTAGAAGTGAAAGGATTGAAAGGAGGGCACTCCGGTGGTGACATCCACCTCGGACGAGGCAATGCCAACAAAATACTGAACCGCTTCCTCACCCGCATGGCTACCAGACATGACCTGTACCTCTGCGAAATCAACGGTGGTAACCTGCGCAACGCCATTCCTCGCGAAGCATACGCAATCTGCGCGGTTCCCGAAGACGCCAAACATGACGTCCGCACCGAACTGAATATCTTCACCAGCGAAGTAGAAAACGAGTTATCCGTTACCGAACCGGACTTGCGACTAGTCCTTGAATCGGAAACTCCCCGTAAAACAGCTATCGATCAGGATACCACCGCCCGTCTGCTGAAAGCTCTGTATGCAGCCCCTCACGGTGTTTATGCCATGAGCCAGGACATCCCCGGACTGGTAGAAACATCTACTAATCTGGCTTCTGTCAAGATGAAACCGAACAATGTCATCCGTATCGAAACCAGCCAACGCAGTTCTATCCTGTCCGCACGCGACGATATGGCAAATACTGTCCGCTCCGCTTTCCAATTGGCAGGAGCCAATGTTACCTTCGGTGAAGGTTATCCGGGCTGGAAACCGAACCCACATTCAGCTATCCTAGAAGTGGCTGCCGAATCCTACAAACGTCTATTCGGTGTAGATGCCAAAATAAAGGCGATTCATGCCGGACTGGAATGCGGTCTGTTCCTCGACAAGTATCCGACGCTCGATATGATTTCTTTCGGCCCGACCTTGACAGGAGTACACTCTCCAGACGAACGGATGCTTATCCCTACCGTAGAGAAATTCTGGAAACATCTGTTGGATATTCTGGCACATGTACCTGCCAAAAAGTAACAGACAGATAAGCCACTATAAAAAAGGAGATTGTGGTCGTAGCAGAAAAAGAGCAGCTATGGCCATAATCTTTTTTGTTATGGGCTTCTGCACCCTCTCCTTTGCACAACAAATCCGTTTCAGAGTTGTAAGTTGGAATGTAGAAAACCTATTCGACATACATCATGATTCGTTGAAAAACGACCGTGAGTTTCTTCCCGATGCCCTCCGTCATTGGAATTACACCAGATACAAGAAAAAAGCTGACTGATATGGCGCGTGTCATTACTGCCGTCGGCGAATGGGAACCTCCGGCATTAGTCGGGTTATGTGAGGTAGAAAATGATACGGTACTTCGCGACCTCACCCGCCGTTCTCCTTTAAAGGAATTGAATTACCGCTATGTCATGACCGACTCTCCCGATTTAAGAGGCATTGACGTAGCATTGCTCTATCAACGGGATTTATTCAAGCTCTTGTCTTTCCGCTCTGTCTCTATTCCGCCCCTGAAACAGTTTCGCCCCACGAGAGATTTGTTGCACGTCAGTGGTTTGCTACTGACCGGAGACACACTGGACGTATTTGTCTGCCACTTGCCAAGTCGTTCCGGCGGAGCAAAAGAATCCGAACCGTACCGCCTTCATGCAGCCCGAATACTGTACACAGAGGCTGACAGTATTCTCAACATACGGCTTCATCCACAAATTATCATTATGGGAGATTTCAATGACTATCCGACCAATAAATCTATTCAGAAAATACTGGAAGCAGAATCTCCTTCGCCAACTGCTCCTTCTCCTTTAAAGCTTTACCATTTACTTGCCCGAAAAGCCCAATCCAAAAATTTCGGTTCATACAAATATCGGGGAGAATGGGGATTACTCGATCACCTAATTGTATCCGGTTCTCTACTTAACCCAGCAAACAGTTTTTCCACAAGCGAAAACAAAGCAACCGTTTCCAACCTCCCTTTTCTATTGACCGAAGATAAGAAATATGGCGATAAGGAACCTTTCCGCACCTATAAAGGAATGAAATATCAGGGGGTATTAGCGATCATCTGCCAATCTATGTCGATTTTAATCTGATACTTTATTAATTAAGACCATAAACTGTCTTACCCTGGATTTGGTTGACTACTCTAAGTATCAACTAAAACAATAAAAGATGAAAGAATCAGACATTTCATTTAGTTTCGAACAGATTGTACTTCTTCGCGAGTACTATTGTCCTCCTTGCCTAGTTACAAATTTGCGGAAGAAAAAGGTATTGCGCGTAGTACATTTATGCGCTGGGTTCGTATCTTTGAGTCCTCAAATCCCGAAATGGCACAATATATGAAAAAAAAAAGTCTCCCACCCCTCAGAGGATTCAGCGTCTATAACCGCCTTACTCCTTGAGAACGAGCGTTTGCGTACTGCGCTCAAGCACGAGAAATTGCGTGCGCAGGCTTACGATACCATGATTGATGTTGCTGAGGAAATGTTTAACATTCCTATCCGAAAAAAGCCGGCACCAAACAATGAAAAGGCTTTGTAAAGAGTGTGGCGGCCCTACTGTCACTTCTCTTTGCAAACTGTTTGGTGTAACAAAGCAAGCCTTTTACAAGTATGTAGACCATAGCATGGACACCCATGCCTGTGAGCGTTTTGTACTTGAGTTTGTAAAGCGTGTGCGTGAAAAAGATCCTGGAATTGGAGGTGAGAAGCTCTGGCTGATGTACCGTAATGAGTTCGGCACTAGTTCCGCTTCGGTTGGTCGTGATTGCTTCTGCGCCATATTATCAAAGTATCACTTGACAGTGCGCAAACGTTTCCGTGCTCCGCGTACCACAGACTCTTCCCATTATCTGCCACAGTATCCTGACTTGACACGAACGCTGCTGGCAGACCATCCTAACCAGTTGTGGGTTAGTGATATTACTTATATAACAATATGGCTTCCGGACGGTAGTTATGTGTTTCGCTACCTGTCTCTGGTAACAGATGCTTATACCAAGGAAATTATCGGTTATTGCGTAGGAGATACTTTGGGGAGCTGTTACACAGTGAAAGCACTGGAAATGGCAATCGGAGGTATTGTAGGGATAGAAGTCAATGGATTAATACACCACTCGGACAGAGGAGTACAATATGCCTGTGCGGATTATATAGCCATATTACGGCACAAGGGAATTCTTCCAAGTATGACAGAAAATGGCAATCCCAAAGGATAATGCCATAGCCGAACGTGTGAATGGCATTATAAAGAACGAGTTGTTGCAGGGAATGCGTTTTAAATCCATAGAAGAAGTCAAGAAGGCTGTTGATATGGCTGTACACTTCTACAACAATGAAAGACCCCATATGAGCTTGAACATGCTAACTCCGCAGGCAGGACAAATGGTAGGTCCAATCAAGAAAGAGTGGATTAGCTACAGGGAAAAGTATCTGAGCGTAGCATGTATTTGAAATAATTATGTACATTTGACGCAGAAAAGACAAAGAATGCTCTGAAAAGAGCTAAGAAAGAGGAAAAAAAGGGAAGCACCCTCGCTTTTTTTTTCTTTCAAAAGGTTTAGTTAACCCATATCAGAGATAAGAGAAAATCAAGTCAACCGGATATAGGAACAACAAACTACAAGGTCAACTCCTGATAGGGAGAGTAATATTTATAGTCAAACTATAACAAGAATAAGAAAATAACAAGTCAACCATTATCAGGGAAGTACAAACCTCATCCCAGCATACCTCAGACAAGGGATTATTCTCACCATAGTGAGAAAAAATTCTCATCGTAATGAGAAAAAATTCTCACCATGATGAGATTTTTTTCTCATCATGGTGAGAATACTTTGAGAATATAATCATTCAATCCGAATACTGATAAACCTTCAAATCGAACTTAGGAACCATTGCCAGTAAATGGTCGAAGATATCTGACTGGATACGTTCATATTCTTTCCAGACCTTATTACGGGAAAAGAAATATACCTGAATAGGCACACCATACATCGTGGCTTCCTTCTGGCTGATAATCAAGTCCAAATCTTGATTCACCACAGGCAAGCTGCACAAATAACGCTCGATATATACACGATAAACCTGGGAATTGGTAGGCACGACTCCTGCCTCGGGTTGATAATCCGCCATCAAAGGGATTTCCTTCCGATAACGGTCGAGCATTTCGGGCGTACAGAATTGGAGCGTAGTCAAATCCAGGGTTATATTCTTCATTACCCTTCGTCCTCCTGATTGCACCATTCCCCGCCAGTTCTGAAAGGGGCTGCTGACCAGAGTATAAGGCGGAACGGTAGAAATCGTATTATCGAAATTCTGAATCTTGACTGTATTCAGAGTAATCTCCTGCACTGTGCCATTGGCAGCACCGGAAGGAAGCGTTATCCAGTCGCCGGACGAACCATATCATTGGCGGACAGCTGAATGCCTGCTACAAAACCCAATATGGAATCCTTGAACACCAACATCAGAATAGCTGCCGAAGCACCTAATCCGGCAAACAGGCTGGCCGGAGACTTATTCACTATAATAGCAATAATTACAATTCCTCCGACAAAGAACAAAAGTACCTGCAACACCTGAATGAATCCCTTCATCGGGCGGTTCTTCATCGACTCCTTTCCATCGTAAATGTCCATTATCATCAGCAAAATCCCATTAACTGCCAACAACAAAGAAAAGATGATGTAAACGGCACAAGCTTTCTGGGAAATAAGCAATAAATCCTTGCCACGAACAAAAGCCATTGGCAGTAAAGCATAAACCAGAAAAGCCGGAATCGTATGAATCAGATTATGAAACACCTTACGCTTCATCAACAACGTGTTCCAAAGATGTGGTTTCCGACGGGTGTATTGCTTCATTCCTCCTATGAGAATCGCCTGGCAGAGATAATTCAAGCCGACAGCAATCGCTATCATCAATATAGCAATAATAGTTTCATCAAAACGATCAGCTACCTTCGGGTCTATTCCCCAATCTATCAGGATTTTGTTCATCCATTTTCCTAAATCTAGTACAAGCATAACTTCTGTCCTTTTTATTAATAACAGCAAAAGCTTCATTTGGTTTAGAAAAAAAGACTGGCGTCCGATTCACTAGAAATCAAGACCGCCAGTCCTCACTGCTACTCTCTAAGCATATCTTTCAATGATGACAACTCCGTCAGGGGGTTATCTTCACTCCTATTTCATCCATTCCTACTTTCGCGGTTGTTGCGGTAGGTGTAGTAGCCTCCAACTTAATATAACGCGCCTGTACTTTCTGGCCGAAAGCAACGGTCTGCGGCAACGGGTTATGCATAATATTACTGAACTCACCATTGGCAGGAACTTCCTTCCAGTGCTTTCCGTCCATGCTCACAAAGAATTTATAACGGAAAGCCATCGTCGGTTTCGCTTCCGCTTTCGAAGGAGCATAGGTAAAACTGGTCAATGTCACCGACTTGCCCAAGTCTATCGTCAACGGAGAATCAGCGACTTGTTTCCAGCCGGCACGAGGCAGATTATTCCAATCTTCACCCTGAACCACTTCCTGCAAAGGAGCTGCATAATAAGCGGCCACTTGGTTAATATGAGCAGTCAGACGACATTCGTCAATCTTCACCCGTAACTGACTGGCTTTCACGACCGGGAAACGCAGCATACGTTTATATCCGATTGTCGTACCCTTGCCTACTTCTTTCCAACCGTTATCAGTCAAAGCCTCAACGGTAAAAGCCTCTACCCTCTGCCCTTTCGTTATATCTTCCTGAAGCATTACAACATTGATTTCCGACTTCGGCCTCAAGGAATAAACAGCTTCACTACCCGAAGTGGCATTCCAGTAGTTTCTCCCTTTCTTCACCCGGTTATCGGCAAATATCTGTTCACGGTAAGCTGCAAATTCCTCCAGACGATTCACGTCCGCTTCATTAATCAAGCCTTTGCGGTCGGGCGGTATATTCAATAAAAGCACGGAGTTATATCCTACCGACTGGAAATAAATATCCGACAGATGTTTCAAAGACTTTACTTTGCTATCTTCCGCCTCATGATAGAACCACCCCGGACGGATAGACACATCCACTTCCGACGGATACCAGAACAGTTCCGTGGCCTTCTCCAACATCTTACGGCTTCCTAAGTCCGCCGCTTTACTAAAGACACCCAGGCGTTTGTTGTTTTCCGCCGAACGGGCATAAATTCCCGGAGTGAGCACCGTCGCACTCCATTCAGTTTCACGTCCCAAACCTTTTTCATTACCAACCCAACGCACATCATCGCCCATTATTGCCATCACAGCCTTCGGTTGCAGACGTTGAATCGTTTTATAGAAAGCTTCCCAGTCATATACCTGTTTCTTTCCGTTCGGCCCTTCCCCATTCGCTCCGTCAAACCAAACTTCGTGTACCTCCCCATAATTGGTAAGCAACTCTGTCAATTGGCGGATAAAGAAGTCGTTATATCGGGGAGAATCTCCATAACATTCCGCGTTTCTGTCCCACGGAGAGAGATAGACTCGAACTTCATTCCATATTTATCACAGGCTTTCCGGAGTTCTTTCACAACGTCTCCTTGTCCGTTCTTCCAAGGAGAAGAGGCTACGGAATGTTTGGTGGTGGTCGTAGGCCAAAGGCAGAATCCATCGTGGTGTTTCGCCGTCAGAAGCACCATTTTAAATCCGGCATCTTTAAGGCTGCGCACCCATTGTTCGGCATCCAGTTCCGAAGGGTTGAAAAGTGCAGGATCTTCTTTTCCGTCTCCCCATTCGCGTCCGGTAAAAGTGTTGATACCGAAATGGAGAAAAGCGGTCAGTTCCATTTGTTGCCAGGATAACTGTTGGGGAGTAGGTATCAGGCGCGCCGCCATATCTACTTTCTGTTCAAGAGTCGCGTTCGGGGAAATTCAACGTGCTTCACATAATATTCTTCTGCCTTTTGTGCCTGAACACTCAATGTTATGACAGAGGATAATAATACTGCGGTCAGTAGTTTGTTCATGATATAAAATTTAATTAATACTGATAGTGCAAAAGATAACGTAAAGGTGTGAATTTCACTACTTTCATAGAACATTTCTGACAATATTCAGAAAAGCCAGTAAAATCCACACCTATTATATATAATCTAATAACCTATTGGTTCAACACTTATTTTACCGGATAAAGGGTAAATTCAAAGTGCTGTTTCTTCAACGGAACCAAATATTGCGGCAATACACCGGGACCACAAGTAGCTGTTCCTACACCAGCCTGCTCTGCATCCAAGTGCACGGTCAACATTCCATCACGTTTCAGGTCATTGATATGACGGGCTTTCTCTAATAACACATCCGAGAAAGGAATGATACTAAACTGGAAAGCACGGTTTGACTCGACAAAGATACCTGCACCGGAGTGATCCGTAAACTTCGCCCATCGTACATCAGTACGATTACCCGTGGATTGCGGAGTGACATAATAGTGGAACATACGTTCGGGGTTGTCTGATACAGTCCGATTCTACCGGATTGGTTACGGTCGGCATACGTTTCATTGTCACCACGTCCCAAATAGGAAACTTGGTCATACATATCAGCCACGCGGAACGTTACCCCCAGGCGAGCTATTGATTTCACAAGTGCTGTATCCGGTTCGAAAGTAGTGCTCACTTTCAATGCGCCATTCTTATCCAGTGCATAGATGAAGTCAGCCGTACCAACTTTCTGTCCTTTCGCGTTGAGTATTTCAACACGGGCAGTTGTTGAGGATTTGCCTTCTTTCAGTGATAGGACTTTCTGGGTAATATTATCCAGTCCTGCTTTACGCCACAGACGTGCTCCGTTTCTATCACGGTTATCATTATCCGTAGCCGGACGGAAAAGACTTAATGTCAATGGGTAGATAACAGCTCTTTGCCGTTCAGACTCAACGAAGTCAGAGCTCCTGTTTTTTTATCAACGGTAAATGTTGTTTCACCTGCTTTTTGCGGACGATGAGCCGTAGAATTCTTATTGCCGGAAAGTACAAACTGGTCATAAGCCACTTCCCAGTCTTTATCTATCATCGGGGAATCCTCTTTGCGGGTCCAGCTAACGTTCAGATAAGCCTCACGGTCCTTTTTCGAAAGAGTCACATTACCCAACTGTATATCTATGGTAGCGTGCGGTTCACAATCCAGCACTTTAGTCCCTTCTGCCAGTTTCTCTCCACTATCGGTTGTTACATTCCAATGGAATATATATTCATTCAGATTAGAGAAATCGTACCAGTTCTTGATACGAAGTTTCATGTTCTTCCGGTCAAGTAAAGTGGTCTTTATATTCTGATACACTTTCTTCACTTCGAGCAGATGCGGATGTGGTTCACGGTCGGCACCGACCAAGCCGTTACAACAGAAATTACCGAAACTGGGAATTCCTTGCGGACCATAATCACCGCCGTAAGTCCAGTACCATTTCCCGCTCTTGTCTATTTCGCGGAAAGATTGGTCTACCCAGTCCCATACGTTACCGCCTTGTGCCATAGGCTCGCTTTCGAAGACATCCCAATATTCCTTCAGGCCGCCGCAACTGTTACCCATTGCATGCAGGTATTCACAAAGGATGAAAGGACGGTAAATGTCTTTCTTCGCTACATACGCTTTTATTTCGTCTACGCTACGGTACATACGGCAATAGATGTCCGTGTTGTAATTCAGTTCAGCACGTTCATACTGCACGGGGCGGGTCTTTTCTCTACAGATTTCAGCCAATCATAAGTACGTTCGAAGTTAATGCCGTTGCCAGCTTCATTTCCTAACGACCAGATAACTATGGCCGGATGATTCTTGGAACGTTCGTACATACGGTGTGTACGGTCCATGTGAGCGGTCAGCCAAGTACTGTCTTTGGCAAGGGAGGCGGGACCGTAGCCCATACCGTGAGATTCAATATTGGCTTCATCAATCATATACAATCCGTAACGGTCACAAAGCTGATACCAGTAAGGATGGGTAGGATAATGTGAGTTCCGAACAAGGTTGATGTTATGTTGTTTCATCAGTTTGATATCCAGTTCCATTAGTTCCTTACTTACCGTACGTCCGAGTTGCGAATGTTCGTGGCGGTTGGTTCCCTTTACCAATACCGGAACGCCGTTGATACAGAAACGTCCATCCTTGATTTCCGAGGTACGGAAACCAACTTCACATCCGGTCAGTTCAGTGACTTTACCTTGGTCGTCTTTCAATTCGAGCACGAGTGTATAAAGGTGGGGATGTTCCGCATCCCAGGCTTTCACATTCGGAATCTTCTTTTCATCAAATGCTATGAAATTACTTAATCCGCGGGATTTAATTTGAATAGCGTCCTGCAAGACAGCTTTACCCGAATCATCTTTCAATGTATACGCAATAGAACCGGTAGTAGAAGAAGGTCCTTCCACAGTTACTTCCAGTCCGAAGATACCGTCTTTGTATCTATCTTTATCCAAAGAAGCATTCAATTTATAGTCGGCAATGTACTGTTTGGGAGTACTGTACAAGTAAACATCACGTTCGATACCACTCAAACGCCACATATCCTGGCATTCGAGATAAGCACCCGCACTCCAACGGTATACCTCCAAAGCCACTACATTCTCTCCATCGTTCAAGACATCCGTGATATCCCATTCGGCATTCGTTTTCGAGCCTTGGTTATATCCGAGCAGTTTCCCGTTCACCCATACGTAATAGAAAGAGATAACACCTTCACAGCAAAGTACTACCCGACGTCCTTTCCAGTCGGCAGGCACTTTAAATGTGCGGCGGTATGAGCCGACTTCATTTTCTGCATAAGGGACCAACGGCGGATTCTTCTTAAAGTTGAACATTTTGTCGTCAAACTCATACGTTTCATTGACGTAGATAGCTGTTCCGTATCCCTGCCGTTCCCAATTGCCGGGAACATTGATGTCCGCCCAACCTCCGGTATAATAAGAAGGCTGATAAAAGTCCTTCGGACGGTTATCGGGATTCTTCACCCAATGGAATTTCCATTTTCCGTTCAGGGTCATATAAAAAGGAGATTGTTCATATCCTCCCGGCTTTCAATATCGGAAGCATTGGCATAAGGCCATACATAAGTGTGAGGAGCGAGTTTATTCAGTCCTACCGCATACTGGCTCTGCCATTCGGGCAACGGTTGTTCCTGCGCCGAAGCGAAGGTAGCAGTCAGTCCTGCCAATAAGATTAAAAAGGTTCGTTTCTTTAAATTAGCTAATGTTCATAATTATTATTTTTAACGACTGCAGACTCTTATTTTGATTACTATTCATTCACTTCATCAAAATAGATTCTTGCTTCCTGATCGGGACGGACATGATCTTTAGGGCATATCCCTGCTCCTTTCGCCGTCACACGTACATAACGGGCAGATACGCCCCCATATCCAGCGAGTAATCATTTCTAAAAGTTCCTTCCTTATAAATTTCTTCCAAAGAAAAGTTCAACTCCCCTATGGCACAGTATGTCCGGTTATCATCGGAAACTTCCACACGAATCATTTTCGGTTTATGTGCTCCCATTCCATAATTCGTAATGCAACCAATGGCAAATTTATTCAATTTCTCCCGCACCAAGCAAATCTATCGTGAAAGATATAGAATCATTCCGGCTCCAGTTACACCATTCAAAATCAGTATATTTCAGGCTTCCCCGCAATCCGTTGACTAATAACATTTCATTCTTCTTATTACCAAGCAATGGTTTTGCCGTGGCTTTGTTCCATGTAAGCTGCAAGTCCAGGATTTCTCCCATTTGCTTGCCGTCCATAAAGGTAGCGGCTTTCACCATTTGTGTCTTCGTCACACGGATAGGTCCGTCGTAACGATGAGAAGACATTGCCGGATTACTTCCGTTCAGTGTATAATGAATCTCTACATCCGGGCGGATACATTCCAAATTCACTTCCAAATGTCCGTCCACTGATGTCACCGTCTGTTGTATGTTATACATTGAACGGGCATAGACAATTCCTTTTTCCGCAATATGCGCGTTGTATGCGTCCATCCGCTTCAAGAATCCAGACCAGTCCTTCGTTCCTGCGGGCGTCCATGCCACTTCTGCTAAAGCGGCCAGGCGGGGAAACAAAAGATAATCCACATCTTCGGGTTTATTACAGAACTCTGTCCACATACAAGCTTGTATGCCCATTAATAAAGATTCATATTCCGGTTTCCAATCCTTCTGCACAGGCTCGTAGTCAAAAACATCTTTCAGTGTATTGTTTCCAAAATATGTTACCGGTTCAAACCATTGCGGTCCCTGATAACGAATCAAGTATAAGACACGCGCCGGAGTCATGATAAAACGATGTCCCTTTTCGGCAGCTTTCAGAGCAGCCGTACCCATTCCCTGCCAGCCTAGGATAATAGATTCTTCAGGAAGAAAAGAGCTGTTTGTCAACTCATCCCAGCCAATCACTTCACGACCTTTCTTACGCAGATAATCACTGATACGTTTCATGAAGTAACCCTGCAAATCTTCTTCATTGGCCAAACGCTGTTTTTTCATCCGTTTTTGGCAAAGCGGGGATTTCTCCCAGTTTGTCTTTCGCGCCTCATCTCCACCAACATGAATATAGCGAGAAGGGAAAAGCTCTAGAATTTCGTCAAAAACATCTTGCAAGAATGTAAATACGCTATCATTTCCCGCACAGTAGATAATCTCGGAATTTCGTCCTCCCAGTCCGGGAAGTACACCGACAAAGTCTTTCACAACCGGACAGGCAAGCTGGGGATAAGCAGCTAGAGCAGAGTTACTGTGCGCCGGTACATCTATTTCGGGAATGACTTCTATCTGTCTGTCGGCTGCATAAGCTACAATTTCCCGGATGTCCTCCTGCGTGTAGAAACCGCCTATCGGAGTAGGTTCTCCCCGTTCCGGGTTGCGACGTGAGTGGAAAGGCACATCTGTACGGTCTACTCTCCACGCTCCTATTTCCGTCAAACGGGGGTATTTCTTTATTTCAATCCGCCAGCCGTTATCGTCTGTCAGATGAAAATGAAGTTTGTTTATTTTCAGCATCGCCATACAGTCAATGATTCGCAGTACATTCTTTTTAGGGATAAAACAACGTACCGGATCCAACAGTAATCCGCGGAAACCGAAACGGGTTCATCCTGAACCGTCATTGCCGGAACTCTCCAATCGACATTCCGGACCGGTTGTTCCGATTCTATGGCAGCCGGCAGAAGTTGGCGGATAGATTGCAGGGCATAGAAAAAGCCTTTTTGTATCCGAAGCTTTAATGAGTATCTGTTCCGGCGTAATCTCCAGTAAGTAGGCTTCACTTTTTAAAGAAGAATCTGTCACAAAACGGACTTGTCCCTCTTCACGCCCGACATTCAAAGCAGGAGTTATTCCGGCAGCACGAGTAAACAAGTCAATAAAATTGCGAGCAATCACGGCTTGTTCCTGACTTTCTACCGCAAACACCGTTTGGGCTGAAAAGGTGAAGTTACCACGGCCCGGCACAATCTGTGTCGGGCGTGGTACTATTGAAATTAAAGGGGATGTTAAGTTATCAGCCTGCAAAAACGCTGTCAGTGGCGAAAGCAGTATGAGAATGATTAAGATGTATTTTTTCATGGCGTATGTACATTGGTATTATTCCTTGTCTCTCTCCGGTGAGAAGCGGACAGGATCATTGTATTGCTCCTGAAGTTTCAGCATTTCTTCTTTTAGTTCTTTCACTACCGGTTCATATTCAGATTGTCCGTAGAGGTTGTGCATTTCCGACGGGTCTGCCTGCAGGTCGTAGAGTTCCCACCAGTTAATGTCATTATAGAAATGAACCAGTTTATAGCGTTCCGTACGTACACCATAATGACGTTTCACCATGTGTTCAGCGGGATATTCGTAGAAATGATAGTAGAGAGCCTTCCGCCAATCTTTCGGATGTTCGCCTTTCAGCAAGGGGACGAGGGATACACCTTGTATGTCTGAAGGAATCTCTGCTCCTGCCAATTCGAGGAAGGTAGGTGCATAATCGATGTTCTGAACCATTTCGGTGATGTCGCCCCTACGGTCGAATCCTTTCGGCAGACGCATGATGAGTGGTGTACGCATGGATTCTTCGTACATGAAACGTTTGTCGAACCAACCGTGTTCGCCCATGTAGAATCCTTGGTCGGAAGTATAGACAACAAGTGTGTTATCCAGTAATCCCTTCTCTTTCAGGTAGTCGAGTACACGACCAACATTGTCGTCCAGCGACTTCACCGTCTTCATATAATCGCGCATATAACGCTGGAATTTCCAGTTGGCTAGTTCCTTGCCTTGCAGGTTCTGTTTATAGAAATCGTCTATTATTGGGGTGTAGAATTTGTCCCATGCAGCACGTTGTGCTTCATCCATACGACCAATATATTTCTCATATAAGGATTTCAGACGGGTATTTTTGTCGGGACGAAGCATTTTGAGGTCATAAATCATGTCCATGTCTTTCATAATACTCATCTCTTGTGCGGCAGCGGCAGGGCGTCCTTCGTAATTGTCAAAGAAATTGTCCGGTAGCGGGAAGGTTTTATCTTCGTACAAAGCCAGGTTGCAAGTATCTGCCAACCAATTACGGTGAATAGCCTTATGGTGAATCAAAAGACAGAAAGGTTTCTCCGGATTGCGTTTGTTTTCTATCCAGTCAATGGCATCGTCAGTGATAAGGTTCGTGATATACCCATGTTTTTGAATAGTGTCATTATTTTGCGTAATGAAATCCGGATTGTAGTAGTCGCCTTGTCCGGGGACAATCTGCCAGTAATCAAAACCGGAAGGCAAACTTTCAAGATGCCATTTACCTACCAGTGCTGTCTGATAACCGATTTTCTGCAACAGCTTCGGAAAAGTCTGTTGCGAACTGTCGAATACGCAAGTGGTATTATCATAGAATTTATTAGCACAACTATGTTTACCCGTTATCATGCAGGCACGACTAGGACCGCTTAATGAATTGGCTACAAAACTTTGAGTAAAGCGTACACCATCGGCAGCAATACGGTCGAGATTGGGTGTTTCCATGTAGCGTGTGTCATAACAGCTCATCATTTGAGCTGTGTGGTCGTCTGTCATAATGTAGACGATATTCAAAGGTTTCTGTTCCGCAGGTTTCTGTTTGCTTGAACAGGAAGCAAGAGAAGCTACGGCAGCTACTCCTACCAAAGGAAAGAATAAGTTTGGTTGCAGTTTTTCCATAAATACTAATTTGTATAAGATTGTGTCAGCAAAGATAGAGGACAGCCATCTATTTAACTTCCACAAATTACCATTTAATTTCCAATAATCTCCATTTCTGCATAATTGACTAATAAATAGCCGGAAGCATATCGCCTTCTAACGATAGCTTCCGGCATAAAATTCATTTCACACTATTGAAAGCTAATTGAAAGAGATAGCATTAATAAAATAACTGATTAGCCCAGACTTTTTCAGTATCAGTCTGTACATAATTCTTATTTGTATAGATACGAATCCAATCAATTTCCATTCGAGGCGTATTATCATCCGTTTCACAATTGGCAATACTTTTCAGTACATTATCCCAACCTTCAGGCGCTTTACCAGCAGCCCGTTCCCTGAGCTTTCAGCCAATCTCATAAAGAAGTAGAGACCGGCACTGCCACCAGCAGCAGTAGCAGGATCAGGATTAGCAGTAGCAGGAGTTCCAGCCTTGTCGAATGGCCACCTGTCAGGAGATTGTGTACGATTCACAGTCAGATTGGTTGCTCCATTAATTCCTAAATTGATTATATTTTCATCCACAAGTTCCACCCAATATATATTCCATTCATTCGCTTGAGGTATTGCTACACTCTTTGAACCTATCTCATTATCAACAGTTACAGCCTGAGTAATTACAGAACCTTGAGTGTTCTTGAGAATATCGATCTCATCTTTCGTGTTCGGAAGGGAATTTTTCTGATTTTTAAGTCCGATTGTCGGAACAAAACCAGTCCGTATTCCTCTCAAACGCGCCTTCACTTCAATTCTCATACCAGGAAAGAACCGAGTATGTTGTGGGGCAAAAATACCACCAAATTTAGAACATTGCAATGCGGCGACACCGTAATCCTTGGTAGCAGTCATGGCACCAGTCCCCTGAACATTTTTATCCACCCACATATTTAAAATACCTTCATTGGTTATATTTGTACATTTTGCATTATTCACAGCTTGTATTTTCTGTGACGGTGCATCATTAATATCAGAAAAGGCCCAAGAAATACGATGTCCGAAAGCATTAGGGGTATTATTTCCGCCACTAAAACTATTATTAATATAATGGAACTCTATCGCATTGCATAATACCCAATCTTTATCTTTCAAAGCTGAAGTGGGATGAGCGCTATTCTTATTCATAGCTATTTTATCTCCCGTAAACCAACTTTCAATTGCAGTTTTATTTTTATCAGACATAAACGGCCTATCCGGGAATTCATACACCTTCGTTATATCATACAAATTAGGATCAGCTATAGATTCCAAATCAGTCATTGTAATAGTCAGAGTAGAATTTATCATCGGATTCGCTGGAGAATCACTCTCCAGATTCAATACCAGTTGCAAATCCCTGTCATTTCAAAATCCTGTTTAATAGTCACAGCATCACTTTTTGCCGAAGTTCTTCCTGCAGGAATTGTTAATGTAGAAGGTAAATTTTCATACCTATCTCCTTCCCCTTCTTTCGGAGTAATTTTCATATTAAGAGGTACGGAACTTGGTTTTTCAATCTTTGCAACTAATACAAACTTACCACCTTCCATTACTACATTCTCCGCATTGTTCTCCAATGATGCCATTATCCGATAATAATCGGAAACCTTAATTACCTGACTGGAGCCTTCCATCTTATAACCACGGGCAAAAGCCGTAAAGTTTATAGCAGTACTACCCGTCAGTCCGGATGCCTTTATCGGAAAATCCACCTGAATCTGTTTCTCCCCCTTCGGAAAAGTAACGATTCCATTGAACTGTTCGAATACATTCGAAGCATCCTCCGTTCCGGCTTTCGCCGTAAAGTAAATATCAAAATCTTCATTTGCTACAACCTCCTTGCCATCAGCATCCGGTTCCACATTAATATTCACTTTCAAGTGTTCTCCCATCGCAAATGCGTTGTCATTGATGCTCATCGTTAATGGCACGATTTCCGGCAGAGGGCGGTATTTCGTTTCTTCCTCACACCCAGTCAACCCCATGGTCAACAAGCATATCGGAAATATTTTATATAATATGTTCTTCATATCTTTATCTATCTAATTATCATAAATGAATTTTATTCAGTTCCCTTACTTAGTCGGCCATCCCGGATTCTGATTCAGCTCATGGTCCATCTGGATTTCATCCGGTGGTATGGGTAACAAGTAATCACGATCTTCATTAAACTTGTAGCCTTCAGGCAAGTACTCTTTCAACGGATCCATCCATCCTTCATTATCTGTCAGTACATGATTCAGTCCTTCTTTCCGCAATGTAGGCGAAAAGCTCAGATAAAGTACACCGTCTTTGCCCAGATAAGCTCCACGTCCGCGTCCTTCCACACCTTTCAACGTTCCGGCTACCCTCCAACGCATCAGGTCATCCAAACGAAAACCTTGCAGAGATAGCTCTGAGCGTCTTTCCCGACGTACCTCCTGCACTGCCGGCGGCAGGCCTTGAAAGGGAAGTGAGGATCAGCCGCCGGAGTAACATAGGCCACACCGGCTCTTTGACGCAATGGCTTCAATGTTTTCTCTGCCACGCCATCGTTATACAGCCCCAATTCGGCGGCAGCTTCAGCATAACAAAGCAATCCTTCGGCATAGCGGAACATGACATGAGCCGTTTCACAATTGCCGGTTACATAGGTCGTATCAATGCCAAGGCGAGTATGGAACCCGGTCACGTTCTTGTAAATACCATCCCCATTCAAGCGCGGAGATGAAATATCTTTATTCTTTTCCTTTTGTTCTTCTTCGGTACCTGTCTCGTCATACGCTCTCACATTCATCAAGCTATTAGATTTGAACTTACAACCGGTATGCATCACCATGGCCAAAAGTCTTCCGTCACGATCTTTAAATACCTCATTAAAGTCCTTATACTTTTCATCGGTTGGGTCAACCGGCGTACCATCCACATTCAGAAAGTTATCCACCAAAGACTTGGATAGTCCCGAAGGCTTCACATTATCTGTTACTCCACCGCTAAGCTGTTGAGTAACGGTATTGAACACGCCATCAGCTATTGAATATTTTTTTCCAAAAAGTCACTTCGCTAATGTTGGAAAGATCGTTTGAATTGAATAGCTCCGAAAAAGCGTCATCTATATTGGTAGCTTTCGGATTGGTTGCTGTCATATGCAAAGTCAGTCCGACCGGGAACAAATATTGATCTCCCCAGTTCATCACTTCCTTAAAAAACTCTTCAGAGTTATCTTCCGTTGCAAAATCAGTTCCTTTGTGATACTTCTCCCACGAACCTTCGTACAAAGCAACTCGCATAGCCAGAATCATGGCCGTTTCTCTGTTGACACGCAATCCACTGTATTTACTGCGGGAATGTAAATTAGCACGAGCCTCCGGTATCAACCCAATAGCCGCTTTCAAATCGTTCAGGATGAAACGGGCTGCATCCACACGTTTTGTCGCCGGAATTTGCAAACCGCCCAACGTAGCATTGCCATCCCAGAAGTCATCCATAATGGGAATATTACCAAAACGTGTGAGCAGATAGAAGTGCCAATAAGCACGGAAGAAATACGCTTCCCCTCTCAATGAAAAAGCACTTCGTCCGTCTCGTCCACCTCGGAAACTGCGTAATAATGGAAAAAGTAATTCACCATACGCAAGTTTTTATAGCCTTTATTCCAATCGTCAGAACCACTGAATTGATTATTCTCTCCATTCAGGCGCATATCATACTTTTCCGCCAGAATATTGTCGCTGTTCACCTCTTCTCCTCTGACACCAATACCATATTGAGCCGGAGCCGGTAGAGAAGTATACAAATTATTTATATAGCTCTCTACATTCTCTCTGGTTTTCAAGAAATCTTCATTGTTAGGCTGCGTATAGGGTTTACGGTCCAAATAGTCGGAACACGCCGACAACAGTAAGCCTGCAAAAACAGTCAGGATAATTATTTTATTTTTCATGATAGCGTTCCTCTTTAATTAAAATGTAAAATCAAGTCCAAACACGAAATTACGGTTCATCGGATACACCTTTCCGTTACCATTCTGATTTTGAGCCGAGGTAAGTCCCGGAGCAGCCGCGTTACTTCCGCCTGCCCACGCGTTCACCTGATTAAGGGTTTCCGGATCAAACTGATTCGGCAGTTTACTGATGGTAAACAGGTTATCGCATGTAAAGTATACTTTCAGGTTACTTAGTCCAATATTCTTCAACAATTGAGGCTTAAAAGTATAGGATACTGTCAAGTTCTTCATACGCATATATGCCGCATTCAGCATATAGCGGGTAGTATTGTATCCCGTATTGGCATTCGTTGTCTGGGCATCGGTCGTCAGTCGAGGCAGATATCCATTGGGATTCTCGGGACTGAAATAATCGAGATGCTCCTTGAACCATTCTTTACCACCGAATAGGTAAGTACTGGCGGCCATCGGGAAATCTCTCTTGGCAACTCCTTGCAGCAAAGTGGATATTTCAAATCCCTTATATCCTACGTTTAGATTGATACCGAAACTGTATTTGGGAGTAGCATTACCGATAATTTTCAAATCACCATGGTCGGCCAATGTACCCTTACCCGGATCCACTTTACCGTCACCGTCGGAATCAATGTATTTCAAGTCGCCTCGTTGCCACTTGTCACCGGACTTAAAGAAACTAAGATCTACTTGTCTGAGGTATGCATCCACTTCACGATTGGACAAAAAGAGATCATTCGCTTCATATCCCCAAATCTCACCAACGTCCATTCCTTCATAATATCCTTTATTAGTTGCCAAACCGGTATGATTGTTGTATATCAACCCCTCCGGATTATTATATTTGGTGACAACAGCTTTGTAATTGAATACATTGAATCCTATGCCATAGCTAAAACCACATTTCAACTGGTCCTGCCAGTTTACAGACAATTCCCAACCACGATTACGTAAAGTAGCGTTATTGACCTTCGCACGGTCATCCGTACTAATACCTCCGAGATTCGGAATAGCTTCAGCAGGTCCAATCATGTCGCGCGTGGTACGCTGATAAATATCGGCAGTAATAGACAGTCGGTTATCCAACAACATCAAGTCGATACCTAAGTTGGCATTATCCACCTTCTCCCACGTAATATACGAACTGATCATCTTAGGCGTAGTGGCTAAAGTTCCTTTTTGAGGAGTAGCTTGCACACCGGGCAACAGCCAAGCATTGGGTGAATCGGAGGTCAAACTCTGAATCCCAAGGTAATCGTAGAGTCCCGCTCCGTTCTGATTACCCAAGCGACCGTAAGAAACACGTACTTTCAATTGAGAAACCGGCAGATTCAAAGCTTTGAAATAGTCGGTACGAGAAATGTCATAACCGGCTGAGAAAGAAGGGAACAATCCCCAGCGATTTCCCGGAGCAAAACGGGAAGAACCGTCATAACGTCCACTGAATTCCAGAAAATAAATCTCCTTGTAATTCCAATTCAGTTTAGCGTACATACCCATTGTAGCCCAATGCGTCCGGTCTTCACCTGCCAATACTTGCCCGTTAGCATTCACAAAAGAGAATATATCACTAGTCAGCAATCCGTCTTTATAAGTATAACCATTCGAATTTTCTTGCAGTTCCATCTGGAAACCCGCCATCGCCTTAAAGAAGTGGTCGCCCCAAGCATGTGTGTAGGATGACGATACGTTTGGAGACAGGTAGTAGTTGAAAGTATTACCGCGTGTATAAGAGCCCCAATTAGAGTTTTTCCAGTTCATACCCGGATATTGATACCCCTGCTTGGTTCCCTTTACTCATATCCAACGTTCCGTCAGGCTTTTCAGCAGTGGGATATCCGCGTTTGAAGTCATTGTTTTCCACATCGAAGCGTACTTTCATTTCACCTACAATATCCCAACCTTCCAGCGGAGTAATCGTAGTGGCAAACGACATCGCATCAGAAATTCTGTTCTGCACATAATGCGATTGTTTCAGATAACGGTATTCGGAATTGTCATTATATTCCGACTTTACAGGAAGATGGGTAGGAGAATTCGGAAAGCTGCTTCCGATAGTTCCATAAAAAATGGTCTGGTTAGCCATCGGACGCTTCAGTATATTCAGCGAAAGGTTATTATTGAAATTAAACTTCAACCATTTATTGGCTCGGATCTGAAACTTCGAGTTTACATTGTACTTACTCAAGTTATCGTCCACTTGATCCAGTAATCCTTCCTGGTAAATATATCCCAAACCTACGTAATAATTAAATTTATCAGAACCTCCCGTTACGCTCAGATTATGAGAATGACGGATGGAAGCTTTTTTAAAGTAGTAATCATACCAGTCGGTATTGGCATACACAGCATCTTTAGAACCTGCCCAACCGGTACCGTCCGCATTAGGTCCTATGCCCGGGAACTTTTCCGAATAAGGATTCTCCATAAAGCCCTGCATCTTTTCGATGAGCGCATCAGGAATCGAGTGTTTTACTCCATCGTTATCATCTCGTTCGTTCAGATAATTGGCAAATTCAATAGAATTCATCATTTGGGGCATATTAATAGGAGAACTGGATCCTACAGTACCACTGTATGATATACGTGTTTTTTCCTTTTTACCACTTTTGGTAGTGACGATAACCACACCATAGGCGGCACGTGCACCATAAACGGCAGCAGCAGAAGCATCTTTCAAAACACTGATGGTTTCAATGTCGGCAGGATTCACATTCTGCAAACTTTGCTCCACTCCGTCTACCAATACATAAGGTTCGCCTCCATTGATAGAACCGATACCACGAATATTGAATTTAATTTCGGCACCGGTCTCACCGCCTACCCCATTAGCAACCGCATCAGAAGAGAAGTTTAAACCGGCTACATTACCCTGAAGGGCACTCGTGAGGTCAGTAACCGGACGGTTGACAATAGCATCGGAACCTACAGTAGCCACCGCCGCCGTAATGGTGCTTCGTTTCTGTTTATCCATACCTACTACTACCACTTCATCCAATACTTTTGTATCCTCTTTTAACGTAAATCGGTTGCCTTCTGCTTTTGTCACCTTTATTTCAAGGGGAGTAAAACCGACATAAGAAATAACCAATGTGTTACCTACTTTCCCTTTCACGGAAAAGTTACCGTCAATGTCAGTCAGCGTCCCATCTTTAGAACCTTTCACCATCACTGTGGCGCCGATAATGGTTTCACCTTTATCATCTACCACTTGTCCTTTTATCATTTGTTGCTGTGCCAACGCACTCAAAGGAAAGGATAGCAGGAGTATCAGAAACAGAATCAAAAATTTCTGTACTCGCATGAACTTCTTTTTTTCCATAATATTGTATTTGATTAATTTAGATTCTCTTTTATTCCGTCGGATTCGCATAATATTCAAACTCTTCTTTTATGGCCTTCAACAAAGACTTATTATTGGTTACGTCAATATCCGTTGCCAAATCCCAACTCATAATACCTGCAAAGCCTTCTTCACACACATATCTCGCTTTCTTGCGAATCGTTTCTACACTGTTGAAAGTATATGTATTTCCTTTATATGTATATGTATCCTCAATCGTAGTAGCCAGACCGTCATTCACGAAATCATAATAGGCAGCAATCAGACTACCCGTAGAACCATAGAAAGGGACTCCCATCACTAGTTTATTCTTAGGAATTCCATATGTTATAGCCATTTCTCCATCTTTTACAAATTGCTCATAAGGAAAACGCATCACTGCAGGGCCATAACATTGATAAGAGATAAAATCCAGTGCATCAATAGCTTCCGGAGATATTTTAAAAGAAACCGGATGCAAAGACGCAGTGAAGTAAACATACTTTCCTAATGTAGAACGCATTTGGATAACTGTTGCACTATAATTATTAAATTCATTCGTATTTGTAGGCCATTCAAAATCAAAATCAACTCCATCAAAATCATATTGTTCGATAATCTTCTTCACCTCGGAAGCAAATCTTGTGCGAGCAGTGGCATCAGCCATCATCTTTTTCCATTCTCCACCGGCAATGCCCAAGCGCAATCTTCTATCTCCCTGTTGTCCCTGTAAAGCGGTACGTATATTACTCAAACGCCCCAGCCAGGAATGTGAATCCTTGCCAGGTTTCGTGGCATCATCGTATTTCCAGTAAGCAAGTATTTTGGAATTATTCCAATTGTCAAAGGTGATAGGATTTCTACCTGATGTACCTACTACCAGACTGCTTACAAAAGTTTCATCTAAATAACCTTTAAATTTATCTCCAATCAAAAAATCAGTACGTGTATTAGGTACTTCATTAGGGAGAGCACCTACAAAACTTATTGCAGTATTGTTTGTATCCACATAAAGTTTCGCCGTTCCCTGTTCATAAGTCAGCCCAATATAGTGCCAGCCTGTTGCCAGATCAGGAGTGGTAACGGTTGCAACCGAACTTCCAATAGACAGTTTCAAACTATTAGCTGTCGCACCCATTTGAAAAGCAATGATCGTGGAGTTTCCATCCATTTTCTTAAAGAGAAAAGCTCCGTCCACCCATTCACTTATATATATATAGGTACCAAAGGTGAATTTATTAAAGGCCCCATCAGCAGAGTGAAGTAATCCATCACCGCCATTCATAAAACTTGTTCCTTCAAATTTAACCACTCCATTACGACCTTGAAAAGTGCCTGTATGAGATACGTTTGTCATCGTCGCATCATTCAACGGCAATTCAAAAGCTACCTCACCATTTGCATAAGGACGCGCTGCCAAATAAATCAAATCTGTACAAGCACCCATACTGGCTGCCGAAATTCGGTTTATTTCAAAAAAATCCCCCGAATGTAAGAGCAATTAATGAATGATTTTACAGTAGGATCATCCGGTTCTTCCGGTTCACCAGGTTTTCCTGTGATTGCACCTTCAGGAGGAGTACCAGTTGGAACGTCTACCCATTTTGTGTCTTTACAAGCTGTCAACGTTCCAAAAAGGAAGAGACAAAGAAATAGGAATTTGTTTCTCATAAATTTAATAATTAAGATTAGCTTTATTTAATAATTGTGCTGTCCCTTTTGACAATCACGATCACAAATGTAGGCTATATTAAAGGCAAAGAATGTTCTATTTTAGCTACGATTCTTCCAAATTTGTCTAAAATCGTCCATTTCATCGATATATCTAAACATCATAGACATTGTTGGACATCTTACGAATCAAAAAAAGAAAGCGGAAGTATTCATTCCTGAATATTCCCGCCTCTTTTATATTTTATCCTAATATAACTACAACAATTTTCCTACGAAGATATATTATAGGTTTTCTATATCAGAAGATTGAAGACCCGTGTATTTGATAATTGTATCAATGGATATTCCGTCCTCCCTCATCTTTCGAGCAATTTCAATTTGCTTCTTTTGCTCTCCTTTCTCCATCCCTTTCTCCATTCCTTCCTTTATTCCTTCTCTTATCCCTTCCTTTAGCCCTTCTTTCATCCCTTCTTCAGCCGCTTTTCTCCGCATCTCTTCGTTTTTACGCCGTTCATCCTCCTCTACGATTTGATTGACTCTATATCGATCTAATGCCTTATCATAAGCGATACGATTTTCTTCCGAAAGATCGGCAACTGCTGCCAATCTCGCCAGATGTTCAAACACTTGTTCTTTAATTGATTGATCACAACCATGAAAGCCAACAACAAGATTAGAACGACGTGAGTATAATGTTTCTTTCATCTATAAATTTTGGTAAGTTCACCTGATTTAGAGACTATTCCAGCTTTTTTAGAAAAGATTGGGCATTCCTTTTATTAGCTGTAATTTTCTTCACTACCTCAACTCTAAGTTCTTCCCGAGTTTTTATTTTCTTTGTAGCAGTCATTATATACCTCCTTTCTTGTACAAAGATAACTATTTAAATCCATAAACATAAAAAACAATCCCAAACTTTACGGATTTATAGCCTTTTATAGTAAGCCGTCTCCCTTTCAATTCCTCCAAACAAACAAGAGAAATGTTCTATTTTTCAGATTAAGAAAGAAAACAAAACTATTGAAGATGGTAATCCGGAATTAAAAGCATCCATATTATCACATATATATGCATATTACTACCACAATACAGCATATATTTTCAGATGATATGCGTTTTCTTTAAAGAAATAAATGATTTTCCTCGGTGAGCAATAAGCCATTCCTCGGTGAGGAACACATCCTTCCTCACCGAGAAAGCCTTCCATACTCACCGACCAAGTTATAAAAGCCCTCGGAAAAGCCTGTTTATAGGCTAGTTCATCATCATATACGCACCAAAAAAGAATGATAAAACAAACTACATACGGGCAAACAGTAAGCATATAGATAGCAATACAGAGGAATTATTTATTTTTAGACAGGAATTATCCAGGATAACAAACAATCCTACATTCTTTCATCCAAAATGCAGAGCGTTTTTTCCTTCACCACAAACAAGTGACTGATATATTAAAAACAGAAAGAATAGAATATACCCTTTTTCAGATCAGCACATTTCTAATCCCATCCTTTCAACAACCATACTCTTTCAGAGTCTGCATCAACTTCGCGCCATTGATCGGCTTCACCAGATAATCATCACAACCGGCTTTCAACGCAGCTACCCGGTCAGCATCAAAGGCATGAGCAGTCAGGGCGATAATTGGAATTTCAGCATTGAACTTCCGGATCTCCGAGGTTGCAGTACGTCCGTCCATAACAGGCATCTTCATATCCATCAGTACCAAATCCACCGGTTGGGTACGGACAATCTCAACTGCCTCCAGTCCATTCGGTGCGTGTAACAACTGGCATTTGTTTTTCAAGATAGAAGATACCAAAAAAGAAGTTACTTTGTATATCTTCAACGACCAGTACTCTTTTAGGTACTTTTTTGTTTCTTCGGAGTCAAGAATATTTTCTTTATTCGCATCCTTCTCATTGTTCCGACGTGAAGAAGTCGGTTCGCTGTTAACCGATTCGAACTGGCATGGCAAAACCGCCCAAAATAAAGACCCTTTATCAAATTCTGACTCAAAGCCTATCTCTCCTCTGCAAGCCTCAACAATGGCTTTACAAATGGACAATCCCAATCCGGTTCCCTGTGCAAATTCATCCAGTTTCTCAAAACGATGAAATACTTTATCTTTTTTATCCTCCGGTATGCCGATACCTGTATCGCGAACGTAAAGACGAATATTTTCGTCTATCTTCTCATACCCCATTTCAATAGTTCCTTTGGAGGTATATTTGATAGCATTAGTTACAAAGTTAGTGAGAATCTGCGCTAACCGGTTTTTATCCAAACGAACGGTACAGGCTTCATAAGGATTCACGGGAACTAACCGAACCTGCGGATTTACTACACGACGATGCATCGAAGCAGCTAATTCGTTGAAATAAACAGCCAAATCAAAATTTTCGTATTTCAGTTCTACCGAGCCGGCTTCTATTTTCGAAAGATCCAGTATGTCGTTAATCAGCTTCAAAAGCAACTCATTGTTGGCATTGATAATCTGAATAAATTCTTCTTTTTCTTCTTGATCTTCCGTCACCATCAATAAGTCGGAAAAACCAACGATAGCATTTAACGGTGTACGAATTTCATGGCTCATATTTGCCAGAAAGGCGGATTTCAACTTATCGGATTGTTCAGCGCGGCTCCTTGCCTTTTCAAGTTCACCAATCATGTGCTGCCGCTCGGTAACATCATCTACACGAATCACGACACCGTCAACATCTCCCTATTCATTAAATATGGGAGTAGCAAAGACTTCTATGACATGCTTGTTATCCAGATTAAACAAGATAGACTCTACCTGACCGGATTTCCGGGCACGTTGCATCACACAATTCTCACAAGGAGTGGTGCGATTATGGGCTGTCAGATAGCAAGGTTCTCCTTTTTTTAAGCCTCATAAGAAAGGCTTTTACTACAAAGCGAGATATTCTCCCATTGTACGATATAGTCGTTCGCAATATATGCCAATCCCGAATTAATATTGTTCAATGCCAATTCATTCTGACGAATCAAATGGATCATTCTTTGTTCGCTCTCAAGAAGTTCTTTTTTCGAACGCACAACCTCTTCGTAAAGATTGTCATATTTGTTTTGCCACAAAACACGTTCGGTGATATCTTGAGTTATCACCATATAATTGGTAATTTCAGACTTATCATTATGTACAAAAGAAACGGTAATCTCGAAGAATTTTATACCGGACAGATTAGTAGGAAAAAGACGGCACAAGTCATCAAAATCATATTTTGCCATGAAACGCACTGTTTCTCCTTTTCTGATCTGTTCCTTGATTTCATCAGAGAAACTGGTGTAGTTGAATAGATTATAGCCCAAAATATCCTTTTTGTCTTTTATCCCCATTGATCTCAACCGTGAATAATTGACATCTATCATGAGACCGTCCTTATCATACAATTCCAAGCCTACAGACAAGTCATTAAAGATATTATGCAATAAGTTATCAGCTATCCCATTTACCAAAGTCTGTTCCATGCAGCAAAATTTGTATAGTATTACAATATTGATTGTTTATCCAAGCAAAGTTACTTTAATATTTTGTTACATAGAAAGAAAGAGGCCTTTTAGCCTCTTTCAGTATCTTTATTTCGCATTTTGGTATAAGAAGCCTTCTGCTTTCGCTAATGTTTCCGGTTTGCCTATATCAATCAGATGCAACTTTTCTGTCAAGTAACCACCATAGTTTACTTGCCGGCAAGTGGCAAGATAGAAATCCATGATAGAGAATTTTCCATCCCATGAGGGAGAGGTCATCCATTGAAAAATGGCGGGCGAAAGTACATGGATGCCACTGAATGCATATTCCCGATAAAGGGAAGAATCATACTGAAAACCTTCCGGTTTCACTTGTTCCGTATCCTTGTTTATCCATCCGCAAAGTCTCTTATCTGTATCAAAAGAAGATAGCGGGAGGTTTTACGTTGGCTGGCCAGTAAAGTGGCAACAGCACCGCTTCGTAAATGGTAGTCATATAATTCTTTCAGATTCACATCTGAAAGAATATCGACATTGTGTATCAGGAAAGGCTCATCGGAGTTTTCAAAGAAAGAACGGGCTTTCTTAATTCCCCACCGGTGTCGAGCAACAGATCGCGTTCATCGGAAATATGTATGATAAGCCCAAAATTCTCATTGGCTTCTAAGAAATCAAGTATTTGTTCGCCAAAATGATGGATATTAATCACTATTTCTGTGAATCCGGCAGCTTTCAGTTTTAAGATCACATGTTCCAACATCGGATGTCCGGCTATGGGAACCAAAGCCTTCGGCATGGTATCGGTGAGCGGCTTCAGCCGGCTACCCAAACCGGCTGCAAATATCATTGCTTTCATTCTTTCGGTTACTTTCTTCTTTAATATTTACTCTTCTTAGATTGTTGCCTCAAACGTATGTTCGATATTCTGTTCCCGATGCACCAGTTCGACTTTCACACCAAATTTCTGATTCAGGTGCTCTGCCAGATGCTGGGCAGAATAAACAGAACGATGCTGTCCGCCGGTGCAACCGAAGCAGACGGACAAATTGCTGAATCCGCGTTCCATATAACGTTGCACGGAGGCATCCACCAAAGCATAGACATGATCGACGAAACGGAGTATTTCTCCATCTTCTTCCAAGAAAGTGATTACAGGTTCATCCAGTCCGGTGAAAGGTTTGTAACGCTCATACTTACCGGGATTATTCACGGCGCGACAGTCGAATACATAACCTCCTCCGTTACCCGTGGAGTCATCAGGAATGCCTTTCTTATAAGCAAAGCTCATTACTTTGACAGTTAGCTGCCGCTTTTTTCAGATCATCCGTAAACTGTTTCAGTCCGGTAAGCTCCCGCAAAACGTTACAGAGATACGGATATTCCGGATATTCTTCTTTCAACAATTCACGCAGGTTCTCGATAGCATAGGGAACACTTTGGATAAAATGCGGTTTCTTTTCGAAATAGCCACGGAAACCATAAGCTCCCAACACTTGCAGCGTACGGAAAAGGACAAAGTGACGAAGCTGGCTATAAAAATAGGATTCGTCAATCGGTTGGTATTTGCGAAGAGCTTCCATATACTCTTGCAGCAGTTCTTTACGAAGACTATCGGGATATTTCGCTTTCGCTTGCCACAGGAAAGAGGCTATGTCGTAATAGAACGGGCCTTTACGTCCTCCCTGAAAGTCGATAAACCACGGTTCGCCGTCTTTTATCATCACATTACGGCTCTGAAAATCACGATACATGAAAGTAGCGGAAGAACTGCGAAGCAAGACATCGCTCATTTTCTGGAAATCATCTTCCAGTTTATCCTCCTGAAACTCCATACCGGTAGCTTTCAGGAAGCAATATTTAAAGTAATTCAAATCCCACAAAATGGAACGTTGATTGAACTCCGGTTGAGGATAACAACGGGAAAAATCAAATCCATCCGCCCCGGCAAATTGAATAGCAGGAAGCAGACGGATCGTTTTGCGAAGCAACTCTTTCTCCTCTTCTGAAAAGACACTGGTAACACGTCCTTTCTCTATGGCATGAAACAATAGAGCATCGCCCAAATCTTCCTGCAAATAATAGGTTTTATCTTCCGAGGCAATGCGCACTTCGGGAACAGGCAGTCCGCACTTGCGGAAGTGTCCTGCCATATAAAGAAAAGCTTCATTCTCATCGATAGAAGCTCCGTAAACTCCAATCAATGTTTCTATACCCGTCAGCCGAAAATAACGGCGGTTGGAACCGGAAGACGGTAATTCTGTTATGTTTTCAGCGGGAACGCCCGTATATGACTGATAAAGTTTCTGTAGTTCTTCGGTAATCATAGTCGTGTATTTTCGAGCAAAGATAGAGAATCTAGTTAAATAATACTATCTTCCCGCTGATAAAAACCGGCTACTTTACCTAATCTGCTGTATACAGGCCTTTACTTCCAATAAGCCGGTTATTTAAAAAAGTTGTTGGAATGGCTCCCTATGAATATAAGATGAAGAATTAGCAATTCTCATTGTATTCAAGGATTTTCAGTGCAGAGATTAAAGATTTTCAGTACAGAAATTTATAATAGTTTATGCAGCAGGGCAGACGCATTAAAAATTATTTTCCTGTAAAAGTTGTGACAAATATTTTTCATCCCATCCCGCTTTTAGTCTTTTCAGATTCATGCTTCCTTTTGTTGTTTTCTCATTCTTTAGTATGGTAAGTGCCATTTTTGTTGCCACCGAAAAGTTTCTGGCTGCATTTTTCACCTTTTTACTGTAGTCTTCTCGAAAGGTAACATCCAGTTGCCAATGAAGATTATTCTCAATAGACCAATGCTGCCTGATGGCAGATGCAATCTCCTCCGGTTTGGTATTATCAAGTGAAGTTACATAGTATCTGACCTCTTGAGTATATTCTCCTGTTGCTACTATTGTTCTCTCCGACTTTATCCCTACAATAGACTTCAACCCCACAAGTTTCTTCTTAAACATTTTCTCCATAATAGATCCATAACTGACTACAGTACATGTTCTTGTCTCAATCCTTCCATGTCCGGTGTTTTCCGACACATGCCTGGTGACTCTATTGGTTATTTCATCTCTATCCTGATAATCGTCAATGATTTGTTTAGCTAGTTGATAATTTTTTTTTCTTATTCTCCTTTATAGCTATAATATAATTTGCATTATGCTCAATAATGGTCTGGGTTATATCTTTCTGGCATCCCATCGCGTCAATTGTAACAATACAACCACTTAGTTCCAAAGAGTTAATTAACAATGGAATAGCTGTAATCTCATTGCTTTTATCATCTACTTTTACCTGACCTAAAGAAATTCCATTAGCGGCAGACCATGCAGAAACCATCCATAATTTGAATCCTTCTTTTCCCGTAGTATGTTCTCCGTCACATTGGCTTGGACCACGCATGAGCTTGCCATCTATAGCAACAACGCCTTTCACCTCCTGACAGACTTGTTTTACCCAATTACGGAAGATCAACTCAAAATACTCGGGCTTTATTATACTGAAGAATCTATTAAAAGTATCATGACTAGGGATGAACTCCAGACCAGGTATGCGACTTTTGAAAAAAGCAATTTTCGCATTGCCAAATTCCTCAATCTCATTCCAGGATTGAGCGCCACAGATTACAGCAGCAATGGATATATAGATAATAGTTTCCATTTTATGTACTTTTTTTTTGCGGTTCATCCTAGGATCTTCTATTTGTTTACAAAGGTCAATTATGCCAATTTTCATGTTAGTTTATGTTTTAATATATCTTATAAAGATAAGGAAAATAATCGACATTAGCAAATGATAATATGTTAATAACCAACAATATAGCAAGGAAATTACAAACGAGAATATAGTAAAAAATATAATGCGTCTGCCCTGGTTTATGCAGTCGAGTAGTCATCCCCTTATAAGGTGACAATAATCATTTTGTAAAGTGATAAATAGCACCCTATAAGATGACTATTATCCCATTACAAGGGGACAACTTATCTTTAGAAGGACGGAAAGCTTTAAAGATACAAAATTAAATAGAAAAAAGCAACTATATATAACTCTTTTACCTGAAGGAATACAAAATAAGTTTGCTTTTCAACAAACATTCATCCGAATGTATTATCTTTGTTTTAGTTTAACTGACCTAATCTCATGAGAACAAAAACCTTTTTACTACTATGCATTGCATTTATCACACTGTTTATCGGCGGTTCCCCTCTTCAAGCCGGTCATTATTACTATAAGCAAATCTCCCTAAAAGACGGACTGCCTTCTACCGTACGATGCATCTTAACGGATGAACAAGGTTTTGTATGGATTGGAACCCGCTCCGGACTGGGACGATATGACGGACACGAACTTAAAAAGTATGTTCATCAGGCAAATAACCCTCATTCCATTCCTCACAATTTAATCTACCAGCTGATAGAAGACGAACAAAACAATATCTGGATTCTGACAGACAAAGGAGTGGCACGTTATCAGAGGCAAAGCGATGACTTTTTTATACCGACTGATGAGACAGGAAATAATATCATCGCCTATTCCGCCTGCCTGACTGATAACGGAGTGTTATTCGGTTCGAAAAATAAAATCTTTTTCTATAATTATCAGGATACCACTTTCCGCCTCCTGCAAACGTTTGACCTAGAGCCCAATTATAATGTGACTCTACTAAATCTATGGGATAAACACACATTACTCTGTTGCAGCCGGTGGCAAGGACTACTCCTGCTCGACCTGAATACCGGAAAATGCCGACGTCCTCCTTTCGATTGCGGAAAGGAAATAATGAACGTACTCATAGACTCACAAAAAGAATCTGGGTAGCCCCCTTACAACGGAGGGCTGAACTGCCTGACACGCGACGGTAAACTACTGGCTACATATACTACCCACAACTCTTCTCTAAGCAACAATGTCATACTAAGTCTCGCCGAACGGGAAGGAGAAATCTGGATTGGAACAGACGGAGGAGGCATTAATATTCTCGACCCGGAAACCGGACATTTTTCTCTGCTGGAACATGTGCCCGGAAGTGACAACTACTCACTTCCCGCCAACTCTATCTTATGCCTATACAACGACTACAACAACAATATATGGGCAGGCAGCATCCGCAACGGACTAATCAGCATCCGGGAAGTTTCCATGAAAACATATACAGATGTACCTCCCGGCAACGACCGCGGACTAAGCAACAATACCGTTCTAAGTCTTTTCCAAGAATCCCAAGATCAAATCTGGGTAGGCACGGACGGAGGAGGTATCAACAACTTTAATCCGCTCACAGAGAAATTTATCCATTACCCTTCCACCTGGGAAGACAAAGTAGCCTCTATCTGCCAGTTTACTCCCGGCAAATTATTAATTTCTCTTTTCTCACAGGGAGTATTTATTTTCAATCCGGCAACTGGAGAAAAACAACCTTTCACCATTGTTGACGCTAAAACGACAGCACTCTTGTGCAATCGAGGCAAGGCTGTAAATCTACTTCGGAACACTCATCACAATATTCTGTTCCTTGGAGAACATATCTATATATATGATTTGAATACACGTACTTTCAGTACCGCTATAGAACAGGAAGAGCAGGAAATTATCGGTGCTCTCTTACCGATCGACAATTATAAGAACATCACTTATCTAAATGATACGAAGCACATATATGAACTGGACAACCATACCAACCGACTGAAAGCCCTGTACAGATGTTGGAAAGATACAACGATCAACTCTGTTGCACGAGACGAAGAGGGAAATTTCTGGATTGGAAACAACTACGGATTGGTACACTACAATCCCGCCACCAAAATACAGACACCAATCCCGACCTCTCTATTTAGTGAAATCACATTGATTGTATGCGACCAGCAGGGAAAAGTATGGATAGGAGCCGACAGTATGCTTTTCGCCTGGCTCATCAAAGAGAAAAAATTCGTTCTATTCGGCGAATCAGACGGTGTAATCCAAAACGAATATCTTTCCAAACCTCGTCTATTAAGTATGCGGGGAGACGTCTACATGGGTGGAGTGAAAGGGTTACTGCATATTAACAGCAAAATACCATTAACCACTTCCGAACTTCCCCAACTCCAATTATCAGATGTCATCATTAATGGAGAGTCAGTAAATAACGAATTAACCAATCGACCAGCAGGGATTTCTGCTCCCTGGAATAGTAATATCACTATTCGAATCATGTCGAAAGAGAAAGATATTTTTCGACAGAAAGTGTACAGATACCAGATAGAGGGGCTGAATGACCAGCAAATCGAATCATACAATCCCGAACTGGCCATACGTTCACTTCCTCCGGGAAGTTATAAAATCATGGCGTCCTGTACCGCCAAGGATGGTAATTGGATTCCCAGTCAGGAAGTACTGGAATTGACCATCCTTCCTCCCTGGTATCGGACATGGTGGTTTATTCTTAGCTGTACCGTTCTTACTGCTGCCGCTATTATTGAAACTTTCCGAAGAACTCTAAAGCGTAAGGAAGAAAAACTGAAATGGGCAATGAAAGAACATGAGCAACAGGTATATGAAGAAAAAGTACGTTTCCTTATTAATATCAGTCATGAGTTGCGTACACCTTTAACGTTAATATACGCACCACTTAGCCGGATACTGAAATCCCTTTCTACCGAAGATACACAGTATTTGCCAATAAAAGCGATCTACCGTCAAGCGCAGCGAATGAAAAACCTTATTAATATGGTACTCGATGTACGCAAGATGGAGGTTGGGGAAAGTAAATTGCAGATACAGCCGTATGCTCTCAATCAATGGATTGAACATGTATCCCAAGATTTCGTCAGCGAAGGTGAAGCTAAAACGTCCGTATCCGCTATCAGCTTGATCCACAGGTCAATACTGTAAGTTTCGATAAAGATAAGTGTGAGATTATTCTAAGCAATCTGCTTATCAATGCCTTGAAACACAGTCCACAAGATGCAGAAATAACAATTACATCGGAGTTGCTTTCCGAAAAAAACAGCGTGCGTATCTCCATCATAGATCAAGGAAACGGATTGAAACAAGTAAATACACAGAAGCTCTTCACCCGCTTCTATTAAGGTACAGGAGAGCAGAGCGGCACAGGGATCGGACTGTCTTATTCCAGGATTCTGGTAGAACTACACGGAGGTTCCATTGGTGCACAAGATAATCAGGATGCCGGTGCGACATTCTTCTTTGAACTACCCTTGAGACAACAATCGGAAGAGATCGTCTGTCAGCCGAAGGCATATCTGAACGAATTGATGAACAATGATAGCAAAGAACAGTTACCGGAGGAAAATACGTTTGATACGAGTCCTTACAGTGTTTTAGTAGTGGATGACAATCCGGATTTGACGGATTTTCTGAAAAAGTCACTGGGAGAATATTTCAAACGGGTAGTGATTGCTTCCGATGGTGTGGAAGCCCTTCAACTGACCAGAAATCATGCTCCGGATATTATCGTCAGTGACGTGATGATGCCGAGAATGAATGGATATGAACTTTGCAAAAATATAAAGGAAGATATTACGATCAGTCACATTCCTATCATTCTGCTGACAGCAAGAGATGATAAACAAAGCCAGTTGAGTGGTTACAAGAATGGGGCGGACGCTTATCTGACTAAACCTTTTGAGATAGAAATGCTGATGGAAATCATTCGCAACCGGTTGAAGAACCGCGAATCTATCAAGAAAAGATATTTGAATACAGGGTTAGTCCCTGCGCCGGAAGAGAGCACTTTCAGCCAAGCAGATGAAACATTTCTGCTGAAACTGAATAAAATTATTCAGGAACATCTGGATAGCAGTCATCTGGACGTCACTTTTATCTGCAAGGAGATAGGTATGAGCCGGGCTTCCCTTTACAATAAGCTAAAAGCTCTGACCGATATGGGAGCCAATGATTACATTAATAAATTCCGGATGGAGAAAGCGATCACATTAATCACCAGTACGGACATGTCGTTCACGGAAATTGCCGAGAAGGTCGGCTTTACTACTTCACGCTATTTCAGTACGGCTTTCAAACAATATACAGGAGAAACGCCAACTCAATATAAGGAGAAGAGAAAACAGGAACGGAAAAAAGAGTAATGAGCAGCTACCCGAAAAAACAAATATTCTTTAGGCACGGAATTCTAAGACCTGAGCAAATAATCCGTGCCTAAAAATTTTAATATACTGCAAGTTTCATTACTTACTCAACCATTGACTTTTTTATAGTCTTCCAGAAACTTCTTCAATCCCGAATCCGTCAACGGATGATTCAATAAACCCTTGATAGCACTCAACGGACAAGTAGCAACGTCCGCTCCCACTTCCACACATTCGATAATATGTTTCGTATTGCGGATAGAAGCAGCGAGCACTTGTGTCTTGTAATCATAGGTACGATACATACGTACAATATCTCCCACAAGCCTTACTCCATCTTCACAAATATCGTCCAGACGGCCGACAAAAGGTGAAACATACGTAGCTCCGGCTTTAGCTGCCAGCAATGCCTGCCCTACTGAAAAGACTAATGTACAGTTCGTGCGGATTCCCTTTTCCGTGAAATGCTTGATAGCTTTAATGCCATCGGCAATACAGGGAACTTTTACTACGATATGCGGATTGAGCGCGGCAAGTTCTTCACCTTCACGAATCATTCCTTCATAATCGGTTGCTATCACTTCGGCACTGACATCTCCGTTGACAATCTTACATATTTTAATATAATGCTCACGCTGATTCTGCGTTCCTTTGATACCTTCTTTCGCCATCAGCGAAGGGTTGGTAGTCACTCCGTCAAGTACTCCGAGGTCATAAGCCTCCTGAATTTGCTCCAAATTAGCTGTGTCAATAAAAAATTTCATACTCTTAATTTTTAATGGTTAACGATCTAATAGTCAAAGATAATAATTTATTTCCATTCATCTCTGATTATGCAATCGTTATTGACGAATCAAGATATACATCCTGAATAGTATTCAATAATTCCACCCCTTCGTTCATTGGTTTCTGGAACGCTTTACGTCCGCTAATCAATCCCATACCTCCTGCACGTTTGTTGACTACAGCTGTAATGACTGCATCACGCAAATCGGAAGAACCGTGAGATTCTCCACCGGAGTTAATCAAACCAACGCGTCCCATATAGCCGTTGGCTACCTGGTAGCGGCAAAGGTCAATCGGATGTTCGGAAGCAAGTTCGGTATACATACGCTCGTCGATCTTTCCGAAACCGATAGCTTTGAAGCCACCATTATTAGTCGGAAGTTTCTGTTTCACAATATCAGCTTTGATAGTCACTCCCAAACGGTCGGCCTGTCCTGTCAGGTCGGCGGCAGCATGATAATCGACAGCACCTTTCTTGAAATCATTATTGCGCAGGTAACACCAAAGAATGGTTGCCATCCCCAGTTCGTGAGCATATTCAAAAAGCTTCGGCTATCTCCACGAGCTGACGGCGACTCTGTTCCGAACCGAAATAGATAGTGGCGCCTACCGCTACTGCTCCCATATTCCAGGCTTCTTTAACGGTACCAAACAATACTTGGTCGAAACTGTTAGGATAAGAAAGTAATTCATTGTGATTCAACTTAACGATAAAAGGTATTTTATGGGCATATTTACGTGCTACGGATCCAAGAATCCCAAAGGTAGAAGCTACTCCATTACAGCCTCCTTCAATAGCCAGTTTTACGATATTTTCCGGATCGAAATAGATCGGATTGGGGGCAAACGATGCTCCGGCAGTATGTTCGATGTCCTGATCGACAGGAAGTATAGACACATAACCGGTATTTGCCAGGCGGCCATGTCCCAACAACGTTTGCAGACTGTTCAATACTCTGATGCTCCGGTCCGAATCAATCCAGATTTTATCTATTGTATCGGGAGACGGAATGTGAATCAATGATTTATCAATGGTTTCGCAAGTGTGGTCCAGGTAATAACAGGCCTTATCTCTTAATAATTCTACTACTTTACTCATAACTTCTTTTTTAATGTGTAACTTTTCTATTTTTTCTTTCCCTGATTGGCTACTGCTTCCATCAGTTTTTTGATCTCTTCCGGGTTTCCCAGGAAATAGTCATTAGCAACGTTCAGGTTTTCATCAAACTCAAATACGTAAGGCACAGCCGTAGGTAGATTCAGCTTGACAATATCTTCATCGGAGATGTTCTTTAGATGCTTGATGATGCCTCTCAAACTATTGCCATGAGCGACCACCAACAGTGTATGAGCTGTTTTCAGACTGGGAAATATATCACTTTCCCAATAAGGCATAATACGTTCAATGGTATCTTTCAACGATTCAGTACGAGGCAACTCCGCATCGGGTACTTCATGATAACGGTAATCAAAACGGGGATTTCTCAAATCACTTTCTGAAAGAGGATGGGGAGCTATATCATAGCTACGACGCCACACAAGCACTTGTTCTTCTCCATATTTCTCGGCAGTCTCGGCTTTATTCAATCCCTGCAATTCACCATAATGCTTTTCATTCAAGCGCCAGCTTTTCTCTACAGGTATCCAGTCCAGATTCATCTTATCGAGAACACAGTTCAAGGTTTTCACCGCACGCTTCAAATAGGAAGTATAAGCCTTATCAAAATTGAAACCATATTCTTTCAATGTCTCTCCGGCTTTTTCAGCTTCGGCAACTCCCTTTTCTGTCAGATCTACATCTGTCCAGCCCGTAAAACGATTTTCTTTATTCCATGCACTCTCTCCGTGACGAAGTAATACTATCTTTTTCATTTCTAAAATTCTCCTTTCTTCTTTTTATATATACAACAGATTGTTTCTTCACAAAGTTCACTAGAAAATAAATAGTTGTCAATACCCAGAAATAATGATTCTTTCTACAAAGAAGCGGGATGCAGTAATCAGGGATATAAAAAAATACCCTCCTCTAATTCTAAGCTTGCATTATGGATGATGATTCATCAAAGCAAGGTTATCATTAGAGAAGAGTAAGTCTGTAAAAGTAAAAAGAGAGAGTTTATATATACAAGAAAATCTGTTCTACTTTTCTATTCTTCGTTTTCCTCAAAGCTATTTATCAGAAGACCGCGTATCAGCATCTTTTCCATAATATCCTTCTTTTATTTTCTGAACGTTGCGCAGCAATGCCGCATAATGCCGGTAATTGAGATCTCCTCCTTAGAAGCAGCAAGTTGCTCTTTTACTGACTCTTCAATCTTATCTAAATGCTGTTCTACAAAAAGCTGAATATCAGAACGGCTGATTGCCAGATTTGCATTGGCACCATCTTTGCTACTAGGTTTAATCATTCCTTCGACAAACCCCAGATAAGTCCGGTGCAACTGACGGCGGAAATTATTCTCCAGTTCACTGGGATCATTCAACGGTTTCCATATTGCAGTAAATACATCGTTCAAATAATCATCGAGTGCATACGATTCCGAAGAACACAATGAGGTTGAGTAAATATTATACAACATTCCCGGTGCAAGTAGCAAAGCTACAACAGAGCTTTGGCGGTCACGAATCTCATCCACCGGTTTGACTCCGGTACGACTCACCACTTCATCAGGATAGAGCCAGAGCGGAGCTACAAACAAATTGCGTCCCAACCATTCAACAGCTTCTTTCTGCAAACTGCGTGGCAGATAATCATGCACTTTGAGATCCGGCAAATTATTGGTATAGCGTCCTCCTATGTTCTTCTGCACTTGCAGGGTATACTTCAGATGTTGGGCACGAACCGAATTATAAATGGTGGTTAAGTCAGTGTACTCTCCGTCAGGCTGTGCTGTCCAGGTCAGTATGTTTTCCATCACTCTTTTCAGGTTCTTTATACCATATTCATTGGCTTTCATATTATTGTCGCCCAAGTCCTCACTCTGGCTACGGGGATCAAATCCCTTTCCTTCATCACCAACAAACCACAAGCGATGATCTCCCCGCAGTTTTTTGGTTACTTCGGCACGTAATACGTCTTTTTTCTTTATAAGGATCCTTAAATTCCGGACGATAGCGATATCCCCATTGGATAGCCCATTTGTCATAAACACCGATACGAGGGAACAATCCTTTTTCGGAAATCCGATCTTCCGGTTGGGCTACATAATTGAACCGAGCATAATCCATGATTGATACCGTATGACCATTGGCTTCTACCCAAGCTTTATCACGCAGTTTCTCTACCGGAGTAGCCGAACTGGCTGCCATATTGTGCCGTAAGCCGATACTATGCCCCACTTCATGTGAAGAGACAAACTGAATCAGACTGCCCATTAATTTGTCGTCAAAGTCATCGTGCGTGCGCGCTTATCCAGTGGCCCGCACTGCACCATATACCACTTTTTGAGTAAGTTCATTACGTTGTGATACCAACAAATATGACTTTCCATAATTTCTCCACTACGCGGATCGACAATACGCGGACCGTAAGCATTCTCCGTTTCGGAGGGTAGATAACGTATCACACTATAACGCGCATCGTCCAAACTCATATTGGGATCGTTCGGCCATTCTTTAGCTATTATAGCGTTCTTGAATCCGGCAGCTTCAAATGCTGTATTCCAGTCTTCGACACCTGCTTTAAGATAAGGTATCCACTTCTTCGGTGTTGCCGGATCAATGTAGTAGATAATGGGATTTTTCGGTTCGGAGAGTTGTCCCCGACGGTAACGTTCCGGATCTTTCGGTTCCAACCGATAGCGCTGGATGATGGCTCCACGATCGGTAGTCTGCTGGTCGTCCGAAAATTCGGTCAACGAGTTTTGGAAAAACCCCACCCGGTCATCGGCAAACCGTGGCTGCATCGGTTCTTTGGGTAACATCACGATGCTTGTATTCAGTTTCACAGTCACCGAACCAGTCTGTGCAGCCGGTAGTCTACCAGCACTAATACTATAAGTACGCAAAGTCACTGCCTCCACGTTGATAGGATAGGTTTTTATCGTATCCATAAATGTGCGGTCCTGGGCTAAAGTACCTATGCCAAGAATGGAACGGTCGCTTGAGGTAAAGCCACACAATTTATTATCACCTAAAAAAAGTTTTGATACATCAATGAGCTGTGCCTGAGTCTCCGGATTTCTACCGATTACATCAAACTTATAGATTACAGGATCTACAGTCGATTGTTTCAATGCCTCGGCAATGTTATCACCCGGACGGGCAAACTGTGATTGCACATATTCGCGTAAAAAGAGAGTCTTATCATCATGCTGTTCCCAATAAACAACACTCCGGTTCACCTCTTCTCCGCTAAGCATTTTGAAACCCTGTGGCACTGCTTTAAACCGGGTCACAGCCAACAACAACCGTCCTAAAAGAGTATCCGGCACTTCAAAATACCAGTTATCTTTGATGTGGCGTACCGTAAACATACCCTCACATTCACTTCCTCCATCTTTCAACAGTTTTTCATAAGCCGTTACTTTCTTAACAGTGTCTTTCTTGACCGTATCTTCCTGTGCTACCAGTTTCTTCTTTCCACTTTCCAGAAGAGATATACCACTGGCACGAGCTCCCACACCTTGCGAGGACAGGAACGCCAACACAGCCATCATCAAAATCTTTCGCATAGTTTTCTCTTTATTTTTTTTATTCGTTAGTGTTCATTGTCAGGTTCGGATTTTTTTCACGGGCAGCCAACGGGAATGGAATGATATACAACCGTGAATCCGGCTTCAACGTATATGTCTTTTTCTCGACATCCGTAGATACCAGCGGGAAAGTACGGGTGATTGTCTTTGCGTAATCAGCTTCCGTATTGTATCGTTTCAAATCCCAGAAGCGACTAAATCCGGAGATTAACTCCTTACGGCGCTCATCAATGACTGCCTGCACCATCGCACGTTCGGTAGCAGGTTCCGGCAATACAGCTTCGGCTCCCTTGATTCGTTTTTCACGCAACTGATTCAATGTTTGGACAGCTCCCGGTATATCTTTCAGCCGTGCTTTCGCTTCTGCCAGAATCAGGTAAACTTCGGCAGTACGCATTCCCACAGACATAGGCTGAAACTTAGAATAAGTAATCGAAGTATTCCACAAAGCAGCTCCTGAACCTTCGTCAAAGTAGTATACACTGTTGTCACTCGTTTTAAAGAATTGGTTCAAACGTTCATCATTCTGCCCGAAAAGTTGTACCATCTCCGGGCTAAGCATACCATAACAAAAGGCCAAAACTTCAGTAGGACCACCCATATAAGCATAGTTCAGCACTTCCGGGTTACCGCCTTTGGCATAAGTAGTAACCTTAGTCGGACCTCCTTTAGCTCCCAAATCAATATAATCAATCAGGGTATTATTCAACTTCAATGATTCTTCGGCAGCTTCTTTCGCTTTTTTCCAATCTCGATGGAACAGATAAACACGGGCAGCCAACGCATATCCAAAAGCTTTTGACGGATGATATACATTCACCGGCTCTTCCTGTAAATAAGGAAGCGCTTCTTCTATATCCTTAATAATAAAATCGTATACTTGAGCAACCGTAGATTTGGTTGGAGTAGCCTCCAAATCATATTTATCAATGATAGCAACTCCACCGTCAGTGGCTGCTGTTTCCGGATTATATGCTTTCGCAAATGTATTTATCAGAATAAAGTGATCCCAGGCACGCATGATCTTTGCTTCCGCTTTTGCCAATTCCTTAACATCTTTATCACCCAGACTAGCATCAACCAATGAAATTACGATATTTGACCGTAGGATATATGTATAACAATTTTCATATAAATTGTTATCACTTAGCTCTTTCCGGTTAGCTGCCTCATTAAAAGTCATGTTAATACCATCCCATGAAATAAATTCATTACCTATGATATTCGATTCTTTCGACCAGACATTATCGCTCAACAAGGCAAAAGCTGCCGGATGGTAGGCCCGGTTGGGCAGGGCTATCAATTCATAATAAGTATCAGTAGAATCCACCGTTTTCTTGCCTGTAGGAGTAATATCCACATAGTCTTCACAGGCTGCAAAACCCAATATGAGAATAACTGGCAATATATAAAGTAATTTACGCATATCTTATATCTTTTAAATGGTTAGAAACTTGTTGATAATCCGATGGAGTAAGTCTTAGGAGAAGCGATGCCACGTGTACCGTCATTCATTCCATAGCTTTCCGGATCAATATCACTTCCTGCCTTACACCAGGTAAACAGATTATTTACCTGCACTTTCACTTTCAGAGAAGAGAGGCGGAGGTGTTGGCAAACCGTAAACGGTAAGTTATACCCTACACTCAAGCTACGCAATTTTACATAACCTGCATCTTTCACATTGATGTCACCGTATTGCCACCAATCTTGGAAAGTGCTGGCATAAGTTTTCACCTGTGCCGGTATATCGAGGTACATACGTGCCTGTGCATTCGAATCATCCGCAGTCCAACGGTTGGCAATTCCTTTCAAGGTTTGAGTACCTAACTGGTCATCCATTTTTAATACACTGTTACGCAGCTTATTACCACCAGCATACACAAAGAATGCATTCAAATCAAAATTCTTATAGTTGAATCTTAACCCCACTGACCCGCTGAATTTCGGAGTCAGCGAACCAAGGTTCACCAAGTCATCAGTACCTTTGAGCGAAGAACCAGAAGTGATACTGGCTACCGTGCCGTCTTCATTAAATTTCACCAGATCATTTCCATCTTTATCCACTGCTACCGGATATCCATTCTCGATACGATGTATACGGTAAGCCCATAACGTATTATAACTAGTACCTTCCATAAAATAGTTCAGCGGACTCTTTATAAAGAGGCTCGCATTGTCGGATTCACTATGATCCACCTTCAACATTTTGTTCTTATTATGGTCAAAGTTAAAATCTACAGCGAAGTTCCAGTCTTTCTTACGTATGATATTGGCTGAAAGGGAAAGCTCTACACCACGATTACGCATCTCACCATTATTTACTACACGTGAGCCAGCTCCTAAAGTCGGATCCATATATCGGCGTACCAACAAATCAGATGAGTGACGATTATAATACTCCAGAGTACCACTTATCAGATTCTTGAAAAGACGGAAATCTAATCCTATATTGTAAGTAGCCGTTTTCTCCCAGCGAAGCTTCGGATTCGGCAGATCATCATCCTCGTAAGTCAGATAAGTCGTTTTGATGGGATTGCTCTGTGTTTTTTCTTTACAACAAAATAGGTAGTCGAAGCTTGATCTACATTACCGTTAATACCGTACGTCATACGTAGTTTAAGGTAATCCAGCCAGGAAATCTCTTTCATGAATGATTCTTCCGACAGAATCCAAGACGCACCGACTGACCACAAAGGATGGCGCTGATTGCGTATATCGAGCCCGAACAAGTCGGCTTGATCCCAACGTATACTTCCGGAAAGATTATAACGTGACAGATAAGAGTATCCTGCATTTGCATAAAAGACGCATAACGATGGCGTGACTCGTGCAAAGTAGCAGACAGCCCCGATAAAGTAATCGTTCTGTCAGAAAGAGCACTGGTTCCTACACCGTCAGATAGGCTTGCCAATTCATAAAATCAGAAGTTAATGTTTGCGGATCGTAGCCATACAACAATTGGCGGGCAGGTGTCGGAATCTTATTTTCACGAAATTCCAGACCGGCAATGGCAGTTACTGCATGGTCCTTCAAGTTTTATCAAAGTCTATTTGGTTTCGTACCGTGTAACGCTTACTTTCAACTTCTGTCTGAGAAAAACGTCCCCCTTGCGGCAATTGTGCTTTTCCATTTGTATCAACCATACTGTTATGTAGCATACGCATTGCATAAGTATTTTCCGACTCAAATAGTTCACTCTTACCTTTATTCCATTCATATTGATACATGAAGTTGTATTTGAACATTTTCAGGAAACGAGCCTGTAAACTTACAAACGGACGAATACTAACATCATGTGACTTTGTTATGCTTTCCTCCAATGCATCAAGTACATTGAAACCAAACGTTCTATAAGGTGAGACACCTTCAGCTTTTCTTACAACACTCCCATTATAGGAAGGATATGCACCTACATTCACATAAGGAGAAGTATAATGGTTACCGTCGGCATCAATATCCGCTCATATCGTTGTTGCAGGGTATAGCTGGTATAACTGCTATTCGGAGTATGACTACGTCCCATACGTACGTCCACTCCGGCATTCAGATTCAACCAGTTTGTGACCGCATAATTCGATTTATAGTACAAAAGAAATTTTATTGCTTTTACCGCTAATAACGCGCTGACTATCCTTTTCATAATTGAAAGAAAGGAAATGATTGCTATTTCCGGCTTTCTGTGATACAGTTACATTATAGCGCTGGGTTATAGCCGTACGCCAAGCATTATCACGATATTCCTTATAATAATCATTATTACGCCATTGTCCCAACGTAGCATTTACTTCACTACTGGTAATATCTCCATTGGCCTGATCCAGATAGAGTTGGAACAAGGGATTATAATAATTGTACTGAAAAGAAGATAAAAAATTCGCCGCACTTCCTTTTTCCGCTACATTAGCATCAAAAACAGCTGTTTGATAATCAATAATATCACTTGTTGAAGCTAAGTTCAAGCTCTTGAAACTTGGTTTGGTAGTGATAAACCAGTCTGCATTAATACTCACGTGCGCACCTTCTTTCTGAGCTTGTTTCGTGGTCACTACAATAACACCATTGGCTGCCAAAGCACCATAAATACTAGCAGCGGCAGCATCTTTCAAGACTGTGATACTTTCCACATTATAAGGATTTATCTCGCTCAAGCTTAAATTGGTTGGCATATCGTCCACAACGATCAGCGGATTTGTTCCTACGTCATCCGAGAACGTACCTACTCCACGAAGAATAGGACTCATATCACCCGTATTCGGATTAATATTCATACGCAAACCTGCTATCTGCCCTTCCAGAGATGAGGCCAGGTCACTGTGCATTTGTCTGTTCAGTTGTTCGGAATCAACGAAACCGAAAGCTGCAGTAGAACGTTCACGGCTAATACGCTGATAACCCGTCACAATAACATCACCCAACTGTTGCTTGTCCTCATGCATTATCACCCTGACGTTGTTACGGTCTTTAACAGAAACCTTTTCCGACTGCATACCAACGAAAGACACTTCCAATGTATGTACATCGACCGGAACTCTACAAGTAAAGTTTCCCTCTGCGTCCGTAATAGCACCAAAGGGACTGTTAAGCACCTTTACATTTGCTCCCGGCAAGGGATCACCACTTTCATCCACTACCTGACCTCCAACATTTCTGAACTTGCCTGAAGCAGTTGTCGAGGTAGCTTTCACTTTACGGACAGTGATGAAATTTTGTTTCACATCATACTCAAAAGGCTTTCCTTCCAGCATCTTCTGAAGTGCTGCAAAAGGAGACATCTGATATATACTCACAGTTACACGATAGGGTGCAACGTCTTCACTGGGAAAATTCACCTTATAACCAGATACATTGCTGAACTGTTTCAAGGCCGAACCGAGCGGTTCGTTTTTCATCTCTAAAGAAATCTGCCTGTTTTCTGCATTCTGCGCCCATCCTTGCAAGGCTGTTGCTGTAAACACCAGCAATAGAAAGGCAGTTCTCATCCACACAAGCTTTTTTTTTTCTTTTTCTAATAATGTAATTTGTTGCTTTTTCATAAGAGTTGTATTTGTATAGTTAAATCTGCTTGATTGTAATGGTCCCGTCCTGATAGTCCACCTGCACTTTCTCCAACTTATTCAGCAGTTCCAATGCTTCATCCAAATGGGTATTTTTATTAGCCCAGAAGTTCAACCTGATATGGTACAGTTCGCACCGCTCAAAATCGATATTCACATTATACCATCTTCCCAAAGCACCCATGATTTCTTCCAACGGCACATCCTCAAAGTAGAACATTCCCTCTGTCCAGGCTGTATATGTAGCGATATTCACTTCTAACACTTTTTCCTCTCCGGTTTCCGTATAGGTCAAATCCTGTCCCGGACGTAATGTTACCGACTTATTGTTAACTGTGTTTGTGACCTGCACCTTACCATTCACCAAAGTTACATGACGATCTTCAACACTATAGGAACGCACGTTGAATTTAGTTCCCAGCACCATGGTATTCATGCCATTAGCACATACAATAAACGGATGTTCGGCATCTTTTGCCACTTCAAAGCAAGCCTCCCCTTCTAGTTCCACACGTCGTTCTTTTCCATTAAATGCCACAGGGTAGCGCAAACGACTTTCAGCATTGAGCCATACCTTAGTCCCATCAGCCAGTACCAGCAGAAAATCTTTTCCACGTGGTGTAGTCAAAGTCTGACAGCATACAGTGTCTGCCGAGACAGTTTTCCAGTCTTTCACATCCATCACACTGTCTGTCAATAACTGCTGTTCACTACGACCATCCATTTGTAGGACCACATGTTCATCATTGTTGTTCGCAGCAAAAAAACGTATCGGCTGTTCTACAGGTAAAGAAGTGGAAGGAAGCAAAGAAGGAATCAGAAAAGCCAGTATCAAGACAGCTGCAGCAGAAGAAGCAATTGCCAAGATACGCATTTTCTTTCTGTACTTGCGTTTCCGTTGCAGATTCTCACGTATCACAGCTTCCTTACAAGCCATTAATTCCAAGAAAAGTTCTTTATTTTCAGGTATACCTATCCACTGAAGAAATTCATCAGTTTCTCTTAATTGTGGATGTTGTATGGCACGAAGTGCATAATCTAATTTTTATCTGAATGGTCTATCATAGTGTCAATAGTTTCATTAAACACGTAAAGGTTACTGAAACTGATGACACCCCGATAGGATTTTTTTTAAAAAAAGATGGTTAATTGTTTTCGGAGTATCTTTAAAGCTCTGGCAATGTGCGTTCTAACGGTATTATCACTAATACGTAACTTTTCACTGATTTCCGCACATTTCTTTTCATTTAAGAAGAATTCTTCCACTACGGTTCGCATTTGTGGAGCCATCTGGCGAATACTCTCCTGCATCCGGTTTATCTTGTCTTCATACTCACGGTATTCTTTCACAGTCCAGCCACTGTAAAGTTCTTCCAGATATCTTTCCGCATTTTTATGCACCACGTTCTGATGACGTATTTGGTCAATACAACGATTTCGCACCATGACGAAGAATAACGGCAGCAGATCCTCTTCCGTTGTCAACCGTTCGTTGCTCTCAAGCACCGAACAAAAGACATCGTTCACCACATCTTTTGCGCTTTCCTCATCATTCAGCAGATTATATGCATGAATATAGAGTTTTTGCCAATGTTCCCTGTATATAACAGTTATAGCATTTTGACTATTATTCATGTATTTATAGTTACTTTTTGCGTTTCATAGAGCGCAAAGATACCCAATTGGAGCAAAAAACACTCTATTTATTAAAAAAGATTATAATTCATATAAATACATTTGTTGTTATAGACATATTCTATTCCCATCGTCTGACTCTTAATATTTTGACACTATGTTTCTCTCCAGAAAGATACGATTCACAACTATATCCGGCCGTTTCCATTCATCTGGACGTTGATTTAATCTTCGCTTTATCTTTACGCGTACAGAATGCTTCGATTACTTTTTTACACGAAGATAATTTATTGATACTCTGCTCATATATGCCCATTTTCTTTGTAATACATACTTTCCTTGTGATACAATCATACTATCTTTTACTTTTTTAAGGTGGAATTCAACAAAAATGATTATTTTTACGAGCAAATTATTGTCTAACTACCTGATAATACAGACATACCTTGAAAATAAACGAACAAAACGAAAGCGAATTCCTACAAAAAGCTTATGAACAAAGCGAATATAGGATGGTGGGAAGCTGACTTGAAAGCAGAGACTTACAAGTGTTCGGAACTTATCTCCCAACTACTCGGAATAGGAGAAGACGGGCTCATCAGTTTCGAAGATTTCAACAAGCGTATTCTAAAAGAAGATCAGGGATACGCAACTTTTCCGTCTTTTGACAAAGTACAACAGACTGTAGAAGAAACATACTTGTTTGATACTCCCAAAGGTCATGTATGGATTCGTAGCAAGGCATGCTTCCAGGAAACAGACGAAAATGGTAACACCAAAGTATATGGAATTGCCGAAACCCAAGAGGGAATTCATATAGCATCTGCACACCAGGCTCTACAAAATAGCGAGCGGATCCTTCATAATATATATAAGAATCTTCCGGTAGGCATCGAATTATATGATAAGGACGGTCAAATGGTCGACCTGAATAAAAAAAGATATGGAAATGTTCCGTATTTGCAATAAAGAAGATATTTTGGGAGTCAACATTTTCGAGAATCCTATATTGCCGGAAGAGATAAAACAGAAAATAAAAGACAATGAGAACGCAGATTTTACATTCCGGTATGACTTTTCCAAAATCAACAAATATTATCAGCCTAACAGTACAACCGGTTTCATTGACTTAACAACCAAAGTCACCACTCTATACGATCACAATCACGAACCTATCAACTACCTCTTAATTAATGTAGACAAGACCGAAGATACAATTGCTTATAATAAGATTCAGGAATTCGAGAGTTTCTTCGACCTGGTAGGCGACTATGCCAAAGTTGGTTATGCGCACTTCGATGCTTTGAGTCGGGATGGGTATGCTTTGAGAAGCTGGTACAGGAATGTAGGTGAAGAAGAGGGTACCCCATTGCCGGAAATCATCGGCATTCATTCCCATTTCCATCCAGAAGATCGGGCTGTGATGATCGACTTCCTGGATAAAGTGATAAAAGGAGAAAGTTCCAAGCTATCCCGCGATGTCCGGATTCGCAGAGCAGATGGAAATTACACTTGGACACGGGTTAACGTATTAGTAAGGAATTACCAGCCCCAGGACAATATCATCGAAATGCTGTGTATCAACTTTGATATTACCGAACTGAAAGAGACAGAGCGGATGCTAATTGGCGCCAAAGAGAAAGCTGAAGAAGCCGACCGGCTAAAATCTGCTTTTCTTGCGAATATGAGTCATGAGATACGTACCCCGCTCAATGCGATAGTAGGCTTTTCCAGTTTGCTTGAGGAAGCGGAGGATGCAGAAGAAAAACATCTGTATGCAACGATTATTGAAGAAAACAACAAGCTCTTGTTACAACTGATCTCGGATATTCTTGACTTGTCAAAGATTGAGGCAGGGACTTTCGACATTATCCCGGAACAAGTGGATGCACAACAACTTTGCAACGAACTGCTACAATCTATGCAGGTAAGGGCTACAGAGCAAGTAGAGATTCTCTTAGCACCGGAACTGCCCGAGCTTACTTTTTACCAGCGACAAAAACAGGTTGTATCAGGTATTGCTGAATTTTGTAACGAATGCTCTGAAATTTACTTCCGAGGGCAGTATTGTTATTGATTACCGAATCAACGGAAATGAAGTCAGATTCTCGGTTCAAGATACGGGAATGGGCATCGAACCGGAAAAGCAGGAAGCTATCTTTACCCGATTCGTGAAATTGAATAATTTTATTGCCGGCACAGGGCTGGGACTCCCTATCTGTCAAAGTATCGTCACACAGTTAGGCGGCAAAATCGGAGTGGAATCAGAACCGGGGAAAGGTTCTTGTTTCTGGTTTACGCATCCGATTAACTAAAATCTAAATTCAAAATAAATATCAGAAAACAATGTTTACCGGTTTCTCTTTAAGAAAATACGATCTGTTATAGTGTTGGGAAGTTCCGATTCATAATGTGTCACCATAATCATCGTCTTATCTTTGCGTCGGCAGAAAGCCTCAATCACTTTCTTTACCCGGCGACGATTATAGGTATCCAATCCATGAAGCGGTTCATCCAGAATCAGCAGTTCCGGGTCTTTGACGAAAGCTCTTGCCAACAAGGACAAACGTTGTTCTCCACTGGATAGTTGCAGGAATGGTTTATCTTTTAAATCTGCAATACCGAATATACCCATCCACCACTCACAGATAGCCATCTGTTCCGGTTGAGGACGTTTATACAGACCGATACTGTCGTGCAAACCACTGGCCACAATCTCAATAGCGGGCAGATTTTTAAGATAGGCACGATGCATCTCCGGACTGACATAACCAATATGTTTCTTGATTTCCCAAATACTTTCTCCCGTCCCTCTTTTCCGTCCGAAGAGACTGATGTCACAGGCATACGATTGCGGATTGTCTGCACAGACAAGGCTCAACAGAGTCGATTTCCCAGCACCGTTCTCACCACTTAATGCCCACTTCTCACCACGACGAACTATCCAGTCCAATTCTTTCAGAATAGTTCGGTCGCCATAACGGATACTGACCTTATTAAGTTTTACTACTTCCTCCGAATCGTAATTGTTGCCATCAGATGGCAAATCTATAATCCGTTGCTGCAAATCATCCAAAGCGGTAACCACATCTCTACTGCGGAAAGCTTCCAGATAGGCCTCACGTGCCATTTTGGGGTACACCTCCATCTTATCCACAGGAATTACATGGGTAATAAACGAAGGAATATCATCCAGCATTGAAAGTACCAGAATAATCTGTACGGACGACATTTTTGTCAAGCGATCGAGTAAAGAAAACAGCAACTCGCGGGTAGGTGCATCCAGACCGATAAACGGATTGTCCATAATCAATACGCGGGGAGCTGTCAACAGGGTTTTGGTTAGCTGGAATTTACGTAATTCACCGCTGGAAAGGAGAATGATTTTCTTATCGAGCATCGGTTCGATACGGAAGAGTTCAAACAGTTCGCGTTGTAGTTGTTCGTCCTTAATTTCTCCCAGCATTTCACGAACATCGGGTGCTTCGTCCTGATCGTGGGCGTTCCAACGTTGCTGATAGTAGTAATTGGCATCGGCAGCCCCGTAAGTGTCACGGAAAGCAATGTATTTCACATTATCATAAAGAGTCTGGGTGGCAGAGGGGAAAAATCATATTGTACGGTTCCTTCACGCAATGGATATTTTCCGATCAGGGTATCTACAAAAAAGACTTTTACCACCACCATTGGGACCTACAATAGCTATGTGTTCATTCGCTCCGATAGTTGCCGTGATGGGTTTGGCTAAACGCACAAGCGGGTTGCGTGCTACGCCCCCCGCTATGTTGAATGTATTTTGAATCATATTCTTCTATTCTGTTTGATTATTGCCCGCAAAGGTAACAATTTTATCATAAAAGACGCCAAATTTCAAACATATTCTTATTCGTTCCGTAGAAGGAATATCTTTATTTACTTACTAAACCCATAAGGTGGACATTCAAAATTGGTAATATCCAATTTGTATTCCATCATATCTTTCAACTCGTGTATGGGACGTTCCAATTCGTAAGGTATCGGTTGTCTGCTGAATTGCTGGAAGTAAAGCAAACAAGCATCCCGCCACCAGACAGCATCCCGTGCCTGAATCTTCAGGCGGTGTTGCACATCACGAAATCGTTCGGAATCAATATACGGTTCCATCCTGTCCCACACTTTTTGAAAGTTTCTCACTTCGTTTACACCACGATCATACGCGTAGCACAGTTCTGCCCACAGTGTACGTCCGCTCTTCATCTGATGATTCCAAGGGACATGGTGAAACCAAAGGAGCAGATTCTCCGGACAAGTATTCACATTGTCCAGTTGCTCGCATAATTGAGAATGGTATTGTCCGGTAGCATTACTTCCTGTACTGCTGCGGTTGAAACCTATTCCCATGTTGTCGGCACGGTGGTAATAAGGAGGCAGCCAATCCGGGCGGGCATCGGGAATATCACACCAGGGTTCCGGTCCGTAATGATGTCCCCATGCAAAGATATGATGCAAGCCGAGAGGCATCATGTAGTCTACTACTGCTTCTCTCGATTTCTGAAGCACTTGGAAGTTGAGAAGGGAGAGTTCAGCGTCGATCTGCTCTTTTTTTTGAATGACTTCTCCTGCCGGAGTATCGGTTTGCGCACCGGTAACGGGAAGAAAAGTTTGTTTCAACCATTCTTCTCCTATCTGTTCGGAAGAGAGCGAATGTTTCCATGCCAATCGTCCGAAAGCATACCAGTTGGCTTGAGCAAAAGGATGTCCACACCAATTAGTATCATCACCGATGTTTGCCACTCCGGAAATAGCCGTGAGCGGATGAAAGAATAAAGAACCATCTGTCACACGGGCAACGGTAGAGCCTTTACCTTGCAGATAAGTATCACTGTCTAAACACTCTTTCCACATAGGAGCAAGGAATGCAAGATGATTGGAAAAACCAAGATACTCTTGTGTGATTTGAAATTCGGGCATAACTGCCGTCTTTTTCATGGCTCCGAACAGCGGGCTGAATGGTTCACGGGGTTGGAAATCTATCGGACCGTTCTTGATCTGCACAATAACATTATCCCGAAACTTATCATCCAAAGGTTCAAATTCAAGATAGGCTTGTTTGGCACGGTCGCTGTCGGTAGGAGAATAAACGAAAGCGCGCCACATCACAATGCCATGATAGGACCTCAACACATCGGCAAGCATATTGGCTCCTTCGGCATGAGTCCGTCCGTAATCACACGGACCGGGCTGCCCTTCGGAATTCGCTTTCACCAGAAAACCTCCGAAATCGGGAATCAGAGAATAAATCTCTTTGGCTTTCTGCTTCCACCAGTTTATCACTTCTTTATTCAACGGATCGGAAGTGGATAAACCGCCTAAAGCTGCGGGAGAAGAGAAATTGATAGAAAGATATATTTTCAAGCCATAAGGGCGGAAAACGTCGGCCAAGACTTTGACTTTCTGCAAATAATCATTAGATAGTATCTTAGGACTTGCATTGACATTGTTTATTACAGTGGCATTAATGCCGATAGAAGCATTGGCACGAGCGTAGGCTTCATAACGGGGAGAGACAACAGACGGAAGTTCGTCCCATTTCCAAAGTGAATGTCCGGCATATCCGCGTTCGATTGTACCATCCAAGTTATCCCAATGATTCAGGATACGAATTCGATAATCAGGTCGTTCGGAGATATTGAGGGATTGCAAAGCTGATTCCGGTAGTTGTCCGGTAGCTTGCAGACGGAGTAAATGATACGTTCCATAAAGTACTCCTTGTTCACCGGAAGAAGCTATCGTTATTTGACTGCCACCTTTGGAGGTCTGAATCGTATATCCCTCATTTCCAAGTGCACGAAGTTCTTTATTGTTCCGGACCTCCAAAGTAACCGGGATTCCTCCCTGCCAGAAGTTCTGTAATTCGAAACCGCAATACGTAATGTAGGTGATTGTTTCTTGCTGGTAATTTCCGCTTTCGCTCCCGATGCATAACGAAGCCACAAGGCACTTCCATCTTCTGCCCAAATAGAAGAAAAGCAAAAAAAAACAAAGTGAATGTCAATGCAAATATATTTCTCATAGTACAAAGTATGTTATCACAATTAATTTACAGTATGATAGCATAAGTAAATTAAGCATTCATAGTTAATAATAACCGCCTCTATTTGAAAAATCCCTATTACCTAATATTCTGGTAAAAGTAGGTATGTTTTTCAAATAGAGGCGGTTGTTTTAATGTATCCTATTATTCATCTTTTCCCTCGATAGTAATGATTCGCCCGTCTGCATCATACTGAAGTTCACAGACTTTCAAGCTACGGAGCCAAGTCTTTCCCTCTGATGGTACACAATCGTGATGAAACAGATACCACTTACCTTTAAACTCTACAATAGCATGGTGAGTAGTCCATCCTACCACCGGAGTCAGAATGACTCCCTGATAAGTAAACGGACCATAAGGGTTATCACCTGTTGCATAGCAGAGCAAATGAGTGTCTCCCGTAGAATAGGAAAAATAGTATTTACCATTATATTTATGCATCCACGAAGCTTCGAAGAAACGGCGTTCCGTATCCCCTGCTGTCAATGGCTTACCGTCTTCATCCAGAATTACCACTGCACGGGGTTCTTCGGCAAACTCCATCATGTCTTCACTCAAACGAGCAACACGCGACGGAATTGCTTCCTCCTCTCCTTCCGGCAAAATAGCAGATTCCAAGGCTTTATTATTACGGTAACGTTGAAGTTGTCCACCCCACAATCCACCGAAATACATATAATAGTTACCATCTCCGTCATCCCATACAGCCGGATCGATGCTGTAACTTCCCTTCATCGGATTAGCTTCCGGTATAAAAGGACCATAAGGTTTGTCACTCACAGCTACCCCGATACGAAATATATCATTCTGATCTTTCAATGGAAAATACATATAGTACTTACCATCTTTACAAACCACATCACAATCCCATAGTTGACGGCCCGCCCAAGGAATATCCTCTGTGGAAAGCACCACTCCATGATCTTTTATTTCACCGTTCATCACATCATCCATAGAATACACGTGATAATCTTTCATATTGAAATGATCGCCATTATCATTTTCAGCAATACCACTTTCCCAATCGTGCGAGGGATAAATATACAGTTTGCCATCAAATACATGTACGGCAGGGTCAGCCATATAATCACCGGGAACTAAATATCTTTTTTCTGTTTTCATGCTTTTTCGGTTTTTCTGTTAGAAACTTATTTTGTTTTTTCAGCCTCTTTGATAATCAGGTCGACTACCGGCTTCGGCTGATAATTGCGATCAAAAAGTAACGGATAATCCGTGCGGCCTCTCATCGGCCAGTCATTACGCCAAGAGTTCTGATCGGCTACTCCCCAAAGAGTAACCCTGGTGATGAGGTTATGATGTTTCAGGAACAGACGGAAAAAGTCATTCATTCTTTCAGTCCATGCTTTCGATACCTCTTCCGGTAATCCATCCGGATAAGGATTCATCTCTTTCTTATATTCAAAGGAAGCGGAAACTTCTGCACCTACATTGGGATTCGGTGATGGTATCACCGTCAAATCCAGTTCTGTTATCATAATCTTCACTCCTGTTCCGGCAAAGGCCAGCATACTCTTCTCAAATTCACTGATTTTCGGATAGTCCATACCGATATGACCTTGCATACCTACGGCATCAATACGGATTCCACGTTTTTTCAAATCGTTCACCATTTTCACGACGGCTTCTCTTCTCCCCGGTTGGGCCATTGAGTAGTCATTGTAGTAAAGTTCGGCATCCGGATCGGCCTCGTGTGCATATTGGAAAGCCAATGGGATATATTCTTCCCCCAGAATCTCATAAAACTTTGTCTTGCGATATGCTCCATTATCTTCAATCGCTTCATTTACTACATCCCAGCCTTTGATACGGCCTTTATAGCGTTTCACGATGGTAGTGATATGGTCTTTCATCCGTTTCTTCAGGACTTCCGGAGAAACATTATTTCCGTCCTTATCTACGCAAAACCAAGGAGCCAATTGTGAATGCCAAATCAGGCAGTGACCAATGATAGCAATTTGATTGCTCTCGCCAAAACTGACAAATTCATCTGCCTGCGCAAAATTATACTTATTTTCTTTCGGATGAATGACAGAAGACTTCATGCAGTTTTCCGCCACGATGGAATTAAAATTCTTCTTTACAATTTCAACAGCTGCGACATCCTTACCGGAACTTTGATGTGTGTTCACTGACACGCCAATCAAAAACTTGTTTTTCAAAGCCTTTTTCAGCGAATTTCCATCTTTCGCAAAAACTTCTCCATAAGAAAAAGAAAACATCACTGTCAATAACAACAGAATTATTCGTTTGAGTTTCATACGTTATATTTTTGAGTAATAAACATTCTACTATCTTATCTATTCGCCTTTTTACAGCGCGATTCTATCTCCTCATTTATATTGTCAATCACATTATCTTCCAATTCATATTTAGAAATAATGAACATAGCGACCAAAAGCAACAACGCCGGAAATACGGCTACGAGCCACAGTATTCCCTGTTCGGCAAAAGGCGATTGTGACACTTCATTTGTCTGGTCGAATCCGACAAAAGCCATAACAAGTCCCGGTACAACTCCTCCAAGAGCCATTCCCGCTTTATAGAAAATACCAGTCAAAGCATTGACTATACCCGAAATACGTTTACCATGAGTATATTCGCCATACGAAATTACTTCGGGAACCAAAGCCCACATATACCCTGTCGCAATAATGACTCCCGTCGATTTTATGAACTGCGCCACAAAGACCAACCATATCTGCGTTTTGAGTACCGGAACCACAGAAATAATATACAGCAATGCCATACCCAATATAGCGACTGAAAGGAATACATAAAACATTTGCTTTTTTCCAATGGCACGTTTAATGGCAGGTACCATCGGCATGAAAATGAATGCGGGTATCGAGCCCAAGGCCATGAAATAAGGTAACATCTCCGGTGCACGTACATTATAAATCATATAATATGAACCGGCAGAATTACCAATCGCCATCATTGCAAAAGCAGTAATGAAAAAGAACGCCAAAATACGCAAAGGTTTATTTCTACAAAATTCTACCCACAAGTCGGACACTTTTACTTTAGATGTCTCCTCCTGATCCATAACCACACGCTCCTTCGTCTGGCTAAAGCAGAACATCAATAACGCCAATCCGATAACAGCATAAATAGTCATCGTAATAAACCATGCGTTAGCAGATGCAGTAGTATTGATTTTACCATCGGGAGACAACACCTTCACCAGTATCGGAATACCGTATGCCACAGCCAAACCACCCAAATTGGCAAGAAACATACGCACTGACGTCAACACCGTGATTTCATTCGTATCGCGGGTAAGTGACGCATTCAGTGCTCCATAAGGCACATTAATCAATGTATAACACATGGATAATCCAACGTAAGTGAAATAGGCATAGAACAGTGAACCCGAAAAGCCGTTCCAAAAACAAAGAATAGCAAAACCAGTCAGCGGAATTCCTCCCCAAATAAGATATGAACGGTATTTACCTAGTTTAGGATTGTGTTTATCGACGAAAGCACCCACCAGAGGATCCCAAAGGACATCCACTATCCTGACAATAAGAAACATCACGGCTGCCACTTCCGGTTTAAGTCCATATACATTGGTATAAAAAATCAGCAGATACATACATACGGTCTGGTAAATAAGGTTTTGCGCCAAATCACCGGAACCGAATCCTATACGTTGAAGCCAAGAGAGTTTATAGAAACCTTTCGCTTCATTGGTCTTTATTGTATTCTCCATAAAATAGATAAATTGGTCATTTTCTGTTTTTCGTATTCATTTCTATCAAGATAGCTGCTGCCACTCGTTGCCCTAGCGTCTTTTTATCCAATGGATGAATATCATTCCATTCTCCTAAATCACTATTTTTAATCAGAGTAACATTTTTATTTGTATCGGCTACTTCCGCCTGCGCTTTCCGGAATTCCGCCCAGGCAGTGCGTCCTCCTTTATCTGTGGGTGAAAGGAAATCCGCCAGCTCAATGATATAGAAAGGCATATCCGACTTATTCCATCGTTGTCTCCAATCGCTAATCATAGCCGTCAACAAGTCTTTATACTCATTTCTGCGTGAGACATTCGATTCTCCCTGATACCAGATGACACCGGATACCGTATAGTTCAGCAAAGGAGCAATCATTGCATTATACAGTCCTGTGGGTTTATAATGAAAAGCCGTTTGTCCCGGAGCAGCGGGCATAGGAGCACCAAGATGATATTTCCAACTCCCCTCCAAATTGATCTCCGATTCTCCTTTTTCCGGCTGACCTTTTCCGAAAAGGATTTTTATAAGGCTTTTCCTTTACAAATTGAGGACGACCGCCATAACTGAAAAGGCGTATGGTTATTGTATTTTTTCCGGCTTTCAACAATCCGGCAGGAATGGTGTAGATACGGGGAGGATACTGATAAGAGACAGTCCCCCACAAATGTGCCATTTACATAGACCGAATCTGCATCTACGATGCATCCCAAACGAAGAGTCGCTTTCTCTCCCGCCTGTTGTGCAGACACCTGAAAGTCTTTACGGAACCAGTGGGAGCCATTGACGGTATTCAGTCCGTTTGTTGCCCAGCCGGAAGTAAACAAATCTGTTTCTGTCCAATTGCTATCATCATAATCGGCAGCATACCAAGGGGTAGCCTCATGCATCCCTTTATCTCCCTGAAACAACGCCACATTCCAGGCATGACTTTTCTTCCTCTCCTCTTTTTTCATCGACTCCATCAAATCGTCTGACTCATAGATACGCTTTTCATTCAAATAAAATGGAAAAGGCTTCAACCCTCCCTCACTGATCCACGCTTCTACCGGTGAACCTCCGACACTGGAATTTATGATTCCTACCGGAACCTTTGTCTTTTGATAGACATCTTTAGCGAAGAAATAGGCTAAAGCAGAGAAAGGCATCACATTTTCAGGAGTCATCGCTTGCCAGGAAATTCCCGGAATATCTGCCTGCGGAGCATGAAAATTATAGAGCAGAGGTGTTTTTATATAGCGTACCATCGGATAGTTACTGTCCGTAGATATTTCATCGCGAAAACGATCTGTAACCCGTGAAACAGGCAATTCCATATTCGACTGTCCCGAACATACCCAAACATCACCAATAAGAATATCCTTTAATTCGATATCATTAATGGCCATCGTATAAGGTCCGCCAGCTTTCAATATAGGCAAAGTCACTTTCCAGTTACCTTGTACATCAGCAACAGTCTTATATTTCTTTTTCAGGAAAGTTATATCAACGGTTTCATCAGGATCAGCCGTTCCCCAGATATTGACAGGTTCCCCACGCTGAAGTACCATTCCGTCGGAAACAAGAGTCGGAAGTTTAACCTTTGCTCCACCCAACAAGGCGAAGCAAAGGAACACAACTACTAACCCTACCTTATAAAACCAATACTTATTCATTCTGTCTTTTCTTTTATATGTCTTTATTTCATGATAATTTAGCAAGAGAAGAAATCCATCGGGATTCCACTTTGCAAACTTAGGAAGTTTCTTCCCACTTACCCAGAAATTCTGATTCAAATCATTACTCGCTTGTTACATCATCGTTTACGTATGTTACAAAAACTTGTTGCAATGTTACATTCAAGCTGAAACCACCGATAAACAAGAGGAAAGGGAAAGTTTTAGAACGAGCGGATTACAGTAGTTATTGTTATTCATTTGATCCACTCCAAGATAATAACAACTACTGTAACCCTCACTCTCCCCTTCTTTAATCGTTATAAAATCATTTATTCCAAATCTCCGGTAAAGTCTCCGCTGACATCTTTACCAGCCAAACCATCGGCCACTCCCTTATAAGCATGTTTACGTGCATAATTAGCATCCCAAAGGTTCGGAGCATCATTCGGTATCCAATTCACATGTTCTTTTCATTGTCCGATACTCCCCAGATGGTAATACCATATTGTTTATCCACCGGAATATACTTCTTGTACATATCAATAACATACTGATACATTTCTGCCTGTTGTGCCAGATTTTCAGTAGTAGGCGACGAAGTGTTAACCTTAATATCCAACTCGGATACTTTAATCAACTTGCCGGTAGCACCCAGTTTCTGGAACATTTGAGCAATATTGTCTTTATTGGAATCAATAGCAATATGCATTTGTGTACCAATACCATCCACTGTGGCCCCTTTGCTTTCGATGTATTCCACATATTTAATCAGACCGTCACACTTATTGAGGTTATATTCCAGATTATAATCATTGATGAATAGTTTATCATCCGGATTTCCATACTGACGGGCAAGTTTGAAAGCTTCTACTGCATAGTCTTTCGGAGTCAGGAAATAATCTTGCCAGTAGAATTCATCAGAAGCCAGATCAGTTTTGCCTTTACCAGTCTTAATGTCTGATGTTTTTCCGTCATCCATTGGTTCATTGACTACGTCCCATGCATGAACATAAGGTTTGCAATGGGTAACCATCTTTGAAATCCAGTCTTCCATAGCATCTCTGATAATCTCGGCTTTTTCTTCGTCGGTCTTCTCAATGATAGTAGGACCGGAAGCACGAGTGACAGCACGTGTCTCCACCACTTTCTCCGACAATACGATATTATCTATATAATAATCGCCTGCACTAACTCCGAAATTGATACAGAATCGATTCATATCCTCTTTAGACACTGTAAATTCTTTCTTAAATTCTGTCCAAGTCGTACTCACATTTCCATCTACATAGCATTCACCTGCATAACTCATTGAGTTCTGAATTTGAATTTGGAAAGTAGTTGAGACACTTGCTTTAATCATAGCAGAGAACTCATAGGTCTTGCCGATTTCCAAAGGAGTATCAAAGCCATATCCAGCCTGTGCCTTATATGCATTGCCCGCCCCTCCGTCAACAGAACTAGTCAGCTTCATCGAATATGAACTTCCATATCCTTCACCTTCTTCCGAAATCGCGGCTTTTCCACTACTCCAAGCTCCCCAAGGAGTAATAGCTTTGCTTTCAAAATCTCCGTTAGAAATCAGATTAACCACAGTAGGATCGGCATCTTTGTCTGTCACAACAATATTATCTACATAATAAGTCACATCCGGCAAATAACCAAATTCAAATGCAATCTGAAATGTAGTACTAACAAAATCATTCACTGTGATCTTCACCTGCTGCCATTGAGACGTTGTCTCAAAAGCTTCCGTCCAACTGCCACCTGTAGCATACCAGTCTTTATATGGATAATTATTTCCTAACCCATCAAAAGTCAACCGGGCTTTACCGGGATTATCCGAACGGACAAAAAATGAAATTTCATAATTATGCCCACTTACTGCTGAAATGTCAGGAGTATATAATTGCACAGAATGAGCAGCCGTTACAGAAGATCCTACTGTAAATTTCAATGCTTTGGAAGTAGTTGTCAGTCCTTCCCCTTCCACAATGGACATCGCATCACTTCCATTTTTACGATTCCAGCCATCAAAGGTTCCATCTTCAATGCCTGACAGATCCAACAAATTACTGCCCGCCGGTCCCGGAATAACTTCCGGTGCAATCAGACTATTCAGATAACTCGCATTCTGATTAGTGTGCCAAATCAGACAGTGTCCATAAATGCTTATACCCGCTTCTGTAGTCTTTGTAAACAATTGATCTACCTTATCAAATTTCAAATTCCCTTTAGAATCGACCATAGGACCGTTCTTCATGGCATATCCTATCGTCAGATCATTAAAGTTCTCATTCACAATGGTAGTCGTTATCTCGTCACCAAGATATTCATCCATCCCCACTCCGATACCCAACTTAAAGTTGGGATCGGATAAATATTCTTTCAACGGCTTGTAACGGGAAATCTTTTCAGCCAACTGTAAAGGCAGTTCGGAAGAAGTAACCGCTCCATGTGTAGGGTCTTTATACCACTCCATCTTATTATCGTCACACGATGTCAATATCAGCACCGACAAGGCAACAAACGGAAGCATATTTCTGTATTTCATAATCTTTTCAATTTAAAGTCATTATTATTCTGCATCCTCTTCTTCGTCCGGGAAATCGGTATATTCCAGCTTCGTCAAAGGTACGACACGCCAGTTATCAATATAAATCTTCACGGAAGTTGCTTTGGATAGAAACTCTGTTTCTTTATCCGAGCTCGCACCTGTGATCTTATCCAATGTAATATCAGAGTTCTCAAAATAGAAACCGAAGTTGGCATAAGAAGCAGATGCACGGGTAGCGGCCACATCGGCAAAAGTGGTCCAAGCTCCGCTGGATGCTTTCGATTTGTAGAATTCACTAAACGGAACAGTTACAGTCTGCCAACCGGTTGTCTGGAAAGGAACAATCTTTCCGTCTACAAGCCACGGTACGTAATTATAACAGTCTCTCTCCCATTCTCCACCGTTGAATCCGTTCTGACCACAAATCTTCAGGAATCCGGATTCAGACCAAGGTTCGGGCACATAAATTTCAAACTGAATAGCACATTCGGTAACAGGAGTTTCAGCAGGGACACCCAGCGTCAACCAGTCAGGATCAGTACCATTACCAGCTGTCCAAACTTCAGCACAACGATTCTTCGCTGCTGCCACCGGCAACTGTCTTTCTAATGGCAAACGACAGTAAGCACCTTGCGACACATTACCTTCACCAATCGAAGCAGATTCCAGTTCGGTTGTTTGAATCATACTTTCAGAATCGCCCCATGCCCCTTGTGCACCCACTCCGTCGAAGTTCAACAACAAGCCTTTCTTATAATTGAAATAGGCAGGAGAATAAGCACCACCATTCGAACCTTCTACGAAAATAGAACCGCCCTCTTCAGAAACTCCGGCAGGCATATCCACCATAAAATATTCACCGTCAAGATCAGAAATAATACCTTCTGTCACCACCACATTTCCGGGGAAAACGACTTTTGCTATTTCCGTCAATCCACTTCCGTAAACAATGATAGGTTCACCTATATTCGGCATACAGTTGGAGATTTTCGTTATAGACGGTGCAGCAGCACGAATCTGGAAATCATAAACGTATTCACCGCCATCTTTTACCAAACGAATTGTATTACGTACATTCTCGTCAGCTTCTGTAGTCGGAACTTTACTGTTCACACTAACCAAAAAAGATTTATTCGAAACAAAAACCGGATTAAAATAACAGTTATATCCATTAATATACACTTTCTTCAATCCGTTGAATCCTTCACCTTCAATTCGAATCAGTTGTCCCAAACGGGCAAAATCAACCAAACGGTCAGGAACATTCGACTTCGCGTCTTCCAGATAGATCCCGGTTATGTTCATCACAGAACTTCCGCCATTATCGTCATCGTCGTCACACGAAACAAATGAACAAGAGCAGATGAGCAGACTCACCAATAAGCCAAATACTTTCATACTATTTTTATATATCAAGCTTTTCATTCGTATTCTCGTTTTTAATTAAACAAATCAGTTATTCTGTCTTCCTTAAATGCATAAGGCATAGGATCCGCTTTCAACAAAGGATTTTGCACAGTCTCCGATTCCGGATAAGGAAGAAGGAATATACTGGAATCGACATCACCTATGGCACGCTTCGTTTCATCCGAATCCTCGTCTCTCTTCAAAGTCTGTGTATCCGCATCCCATACTACAGGAATAGCAGTACCCCTATCCTGTCCGGTGATATAATTGAGTACTTCCTGTTGTTTATAATAAGCTCTACGTACCAAGTCATACCAATACTGTCCTTCCAGACAAAGTTCCAGTCTACGCTCACGACGAATATCTTCAAGTAATCGAATTTTGGGGTTCCAAACCGGCACGCTTGCGCACTTTGTTAAAGTATTCCATTGCATCGGCATCATCTGTTGAAGGATTATTTCCCAATATAGCTTCTGCATAAATCAGATATACTTCTGCCAGACGCAACATGTAAGTATTGATAGGAGTACTTCCGGAAGTGATCTTCGCATTATCTTTGCTAGAACCACAAACATATTTCTTACAATAAATTCCGGAAACAGTACCCGATGCTTTCTTCTCACAAGTATATCCTCCGTTTGCTTTCTGTATTTCAGGATAATGATCGCCATAAGCCATCCAAGTCGGCTGACGCCGTTTATCTCCTTTTTCATACTCCCAAATCACGTCCGGTTGTGCAAAAACATAACCGCCCCATGCACGGTCATTACCGGTAATAGCCGACTCACAAGCAAAATAATCCTGTATCGTATTACATTCTCCATACGTACCATTACTAACCCATTGTAAAGCAAACAGTGTTTCCGAGTTGTTATTTTTATCAATCATAAACAAATCGGCATAATCAGTCATCAGTTCAAAATTTCTGTTTTCTATCACTTTTAAAGCCGCTTTCTTTGCCAAATCCAGATAGTCCTGATTACGGGTCGCACTATTAGGGTTACTACTATAACCGGCATACGTCAGATAAACACGCGCCAACATGCCAAAGGCACTGTATTTATTGACACGTCCGGCAGCAGAAGAAACCTCCGGCAAATATTTTGCCGCAAATTCCAAGTCACGCATCGCAAATTCATAGACATCACTTACCGGGCTAGTATTGACAATTGGATTAGCCACCAGTTCATCCGTATCCTCATTTATAATAACATTTCCCCATAACATCGCCAGATAGGAATAAGCAACTCCACGCATGAACCGTGCTTCAGCAATATATGGGTTCTTCACTTCTTCGCTATTGGATGAGTTACCTTTGATCCCGTTAATAATCTTATTAGTTTGCTGTACTATATTGTATAATGAGCCCCAAGCCGAAACTAACGGCCCCGTCAATCCGGTTTCGGTCAAATCGGCAAAAGGATAGATATAATTAGAGGTTGTCGCACAAAGGTTGAATCCGCGTCCATCACCCAGTCCATAATAGAACTTATCGTTAAAGTCGAACCACACCTTATTATACAAAGGAGCTGTTGCTGCCCGGAAATCATCTTCCGTTTGATAAAAGTTATCTCCTGCGATATTGGAGTTATCTTCAGAATCGAGGAAGTCACTGCATCCTGCAAACGCCAAAGCTACAGCCAACATGAAAGAGTATATATATTTACTTGTTTTCATATTTAGTCACTTTAAATGATTAAAAGGTTAAATTCAGACCGAATGTATAAATTCGCGGAGAAGGATAACGATAGTTATCAAAGCCTGTAAACAAAGCGTCCTGATTGGCAGAACCTATTTCCGGGTCCATCCCTTTGTATTTTGTGAATGTATATACATTCTGCAGGTTACAATAAAGTTTCAGATTCTGAATACCAATCGGTGCCAACCATTTACGCGGGAACGTATAGCCGAAAGAGATAGACTGAATACGCAGGAAAGAACCATCTTCCACAAAGCGGTCACTGAAACGATAATTGGAATCATCTGTCCCTTTGGCAATAGCCATACGGCAAGCATAAGGGTCACCGCCTACAATCTGTATATTCCGATAATCATCCGGACCATTCGGATCAATCAAAGCCAGTTGTGCATAATCCAACGCCGATTTCAGGCTATTATTATTGCCCCGTGGATTTTCAAGTTCACGACGCCCCCAGTTTACAACTTCATTTCCCACCGATCCGGTCAGGTTAATGCTCAAGTCGAAGCCTTTATAAGAGAAAGAGTTACCGAAGCCGAAAGTAAAGTCCGGTTCAGGATTACCGATATAAGTACGGTCCTGTTCATTGACAACACCGTCTTTGTTTACATCTTCAAAAATATAATCACCAATCCAGATACTATTCTTGGAAATCGACATACCTTCAGGCAATGCTACCGGCTTAATTGCTCCGGAAGCATCTTTATAGTAAAAGTCAGTAGCCTTTTCAAAGCGGCCAATCACTTTATAACCATAAAACTGTCCGATAGGGTTTCCTACTGATGTACGTGTCAGTACGGTTATTGTTTCGCCTGTCTGATTACTCTTATCTATCAGGCTGGTTGCCGTATCCAGCGATTTTACTTTATTACGGTTCATAGAGAATACCACGTTACTTCTCCATTGAAATCCGCCTTTATCAATATTCACTGTATTTAAAGTCAACTCAAGTCCTTTATTCTCCAAAGAACCCACATTCTTCCAGGGTGCGGAAGTAGAGCCCTGACCTGAAGTTCCCACGTAAGCAGGAAGAGGCACTTGCAACAACAAATCATTTGTTTTCTTATAATAAATATCGGCTATCAATTCAATCCTGTTCTGGAAAAGATTAATATCAAGTCCCAGATTACTTGAATAAGTAGACTCCCATTTCAATTCGGGATTCGGAGTATTGCCAGCCAGCAATCCTGTTCCCCAAACGGTAGCAACAGATGAATAAATGGCTTTATATGCATTATTAGGCACATTCTGATTACCTACAACACCCCATCCTAAACGCAATTTCAGATTATTAATAATATTGTTGTCTTTCAAAAAAGATTCATTGGAAACCTTCCAAGCCAAAGCAGCCGACGGGAACCATCCCCAACGATTATCTTTGTAGAATTTGGAAGAACCGTCGCGACGAAGAGTAAATGTCAACAGATATTTGTCATCGTATGAATAGAACAGACGGCCGAAATAAGATAAAATCGAACTTTCTCCACTATTACCATTATTCTTGGCTGTTGCGGCATCTCCCAATGTCAGGTCGGTTGCAGCATTGGACAAATATCCCATACGGCTTCCCATCAGATATTCCCATTTGCTCTCCTGCATTTCCTGGCCAATCATTGCATTCACATTGTGCACTCCAAAAGTTTTCATGTAATTCACGATATTTCTCCAACTCCAGAACTTATTATATGATTTGGAGAAAGTCCCCTGACGGTCCGTATTTTCAATCGCACCAAAAGTATATGAGGGATCAAATTTATAAGTATTAGTTACCCCATAATCGAAAGACAATTCCGTTTTAAACGTCAGTCCGTCAATGATAGTAGCTTCAGCATAGGTGTTTGCCCGAATACCCATTTTCTCGTTGCGGTTATCCTTAATCATGGCAAGACCCACCGGATTCGTTTGTACCCATTCGTCCGTATCCGGTCCGTCAAATGTGCCTTCAGCATTACGAACAGCCACACTCGGACTCTGCAATAAAGCAGTTCTAATCAACGACTCGTCAGATACAGTCAATTTCTGACGGGAATTACTAAACGCAAAGTTAATACCCATTTTTAAATAGCTCTTCACCTGGGCATCAAAACTACCTCGTAAGTTCAGACGCCTGAACCCTGAACCAACAGCAATACCATCCTGATTGAGGTAACCTGCTCCCAATGCATAGTTACTTTTATCAGTACCTCCGGTCACAGAAAGATTATGACTGGTCATCATAGCTTTAGAGAACATCTCATCCTGCCAGTCTGTACCCTCACCTAGTAAATCCGGACGAACAAAGTTATTATCCTTGTTCACTATTCCCCAATCATTTCCCGAATAGTCTTTTCCTGAACGAACATTCTTATGCTCCGCATATTCACGCAGATTCAGCATATCCAGTTTTTTAGGCATTTCCTGCCATCCTATATATCCGTCATAAGTTATTTGCGCCTCACCCTTCTGTCCACGTTTGGTAGTAATCATAATCACACCGTTTGCAGCTCGCGCACCATAAATAGCAGTGGCGGAAGCATCCTTTAATACGTCCATAGAGACGATGTCCGAAGGATTGATAGATGCCAGTGCATTATCACTTCCCGAACCTGTGGAACCGTCGATGATGACACCGTCAATGACAAAGATAGGTTCATTGGAGGCATTCAAAGAGTTGATACCACGAATACGGATGGAAGAACTACCACCGGGCATACCGCTATTAGCCTGTACCTGCACACCAGCAGCACGTCCTTGCAGTACCTGGTCAACGGAAGTCACTACAGATTTCTTAATGGCTTCATCGTTGACCGATACAACAGAACCGGTCAGGTCACTACGTTTCATCTGACCATATCCAACTACAACTACTTCGTCTAATACTTTTGCATCTTCTTTGAGGGTAATATCAAACTGCTTTTTCCCGGCTACAGGAATCGTTTGTGTCTGATATCCGATAAAAGAAATCTTCAAGCTACCTTTGGCTGATACATTCAACTTAAAATTACCATCCAAATCGGTAACTATACCATTGGTAGTGCCAGCTTCTACTACACTGGCTCCGATAATCGGTTCGCCCGATGCATCTTTGACCATCCCCGTCACGGAAACAGTCTGTGCCAATACCCATACAGGGAAGAGGCAGAAAAGAATGATAAGACCTAACGGTCGAAAATAATGATTTGTGCTTTCCATAAAATCATTTTTTAATTAATAATGATAGTGGTTAATCCAAGTTATAGGTTTTTCTCTTCTTATTTATAATAAGGAATAGAGTAAGGAATTCATGTTTCCATAAGCAGTTATTATTTTAAGGTGTCCGACAATTCATTTTTTTTGGTTAATGCAAATTTATGGATAATATATCAAGCATAGGTGGAGATTTTGTTTCAAGCAATTGACAGGCGGTTACATACACTTGCATGTACGTTACAAGCTATTGCACACCCGTTACATACCCCTCCCAGAAGCATCCCTAAAGGGTTTGCACGTAACATCAGTAAAAGGAAAAGTAACAAAGCTAATGCTATTTTAATTTAATATAGTATCTTTGTCTATATAAAAAGCACCAATAAACCCTGCTTATATTAATGAGTATGAAAGCACAAATCCTATTCCTTTTTTCCATATACTGTTTCCTGATAGGAAGCACTCCTGTTATGAAAGCACAGACCGGCAAATTCTATTCAACAGACAAAGAACTTTCCAACAGTCTGATCAATGCCGTATATCAGGACCGGAAAGGATTTATCTGGATAGCTACCGAAAACGGACTTAATAAATTCGACGGGACACGTTTCTCGATCTATCGACATAATGCTACGGATAGCACCAGTTTGAAAAACAACTATGTACGGACATTATTCGAAGACAGTCGCGGTAATTTCTGGATCGGATGCATCAATGGCTTACAGCGATATGACCGCGCCACAGACAACTTTCACGAATTATTCATCTCTCGGAAAGACGGACGAAAGAATCCTCATATCACTTCCATTATTGAACGCCGGAACGGAGATCTTTGGATAGCAACTTCCGGACAAGGCGCCATATCCCTAAAAAGAACAGCAATCCCGCCTCCTTCCATATCGAAACCGAACTGACAGACCGGATAGGTAGTAACTACCTGAATGTCATTTTCGAAGATTCCCGGCAAAATTTATGGATTGCTACAGAAGAAAAAGGACTTTACCGTTATTCTCCGGAAAGTAAAGAGCTTAAAAGCTATAAAGCACCTTATCATATAGCAGGTGATGACGTTTCTGCCATTTGTGAGGATGCACACGGACAAATTTTCGTAGGAACCTTGACAAAAGGTCTTTTCAGACTATCATCCCGACAGGAAGGAAACTTCGAACCTGTCCTCTACCAAAACCGGATGAATTTGAATATCCGGACTCTCATCATTGATACCCGTGGAAAACTTATCATAGGAACAGACGGTGAAGGAGTAAAAGAATATCAGCCTCAACAAGATATTATTGTGGACAGTGAGATTAATGCGGGTCCCTTTGACTTCTCCAAATCCAAGGTTCACTCGTTAATCGAAGATAAAGATCACAATTTATGGCTGGGCATTTTTCAGAAAGGTTTGATACTAGTGCCCGGCATTTCAAATAAGTTCGACTACTACGGCTACAAATCAATACACAACAACACCATTGGTTCCAGCTGTGTTATGGCTATTCATACAGATGAACAAGCTACAATCTGGATAGGTACGGATAACGACGGATTATATGCCATAAACGATCAGGGAAAACAATTACGCCATTACACCCATCAGGCAGGTAATCCCCAATCTGTCCCCGGCACTATCCTATGTCTCTATGAAGATTCCAATCAGGAACTTTGGCTAGGATCTTACTTCGATGGTCTGGCACGGATGAACAAACAAACCGGAACATGTCAAGATGCCACCTCGCTTTTACAAGGAAATCTTAACGCAGGCAAGCCCAAAGTTTCCTGCATCATTGAAGACAAAAACAAGAATCTCTGGGTGGGTACTTATGGTTCGGGCTTATACAAAATCAATTTACCAACTCAACATGTCACCTATTACGAATCTACCCGCAACGAAAACGATGACTGGAGCATCAACCGACTTCCGAACGATTGGATCAGCTACCTACTGGAAGATAGAGAGGGAATGATATGGATCGGCACTTATAAAGGTCTGGCCGTACTCAATCCTCAAACGGACAATTTTATCAATTATAAAAGGCAAAACAATCTCCTCCCCGGGTATGTCGTTTACAGTTTATTGGAAAGTAGTAATGGAGAGATCTGGGCTGGTACTTCCGAAGGATTGGTCTGCCTGAATAAAGACAGACTAACACCTGTACTTTTCACTACTGCCGATGGACTCCCCAGTGATATTATTTGCGGCCTGGCTGAAGACGAGAAAAAAAAATATATGGATCAGTACCCATCAGGGAATCTCCAAACTGAATCCTCCGGAAAAGAAGTTTATCAACTATTATGCAGGCGACGGTCTGCAAGGAAATGAGTTTACGCGCACTGCTGTATTTAAAGATAAACGCGGCAAGATATTTTTGGAGGTACCAATGGAGTAACAGCTTTCTACCCCCAGGATATCACCGAAATCAAAAAAGAAATGAATGTATTGATTACCGGCTTTCACGTTGCTAACCGCCCTGTGAAAAAAAAGGGGATAAATCCGGCAACAATGTCATCACTGATACTGCTGTCATGGATACCGAGCAATTTACACTGGCATATAATGAAAATACATTCAGCATTGATTTTTCTGTTTTGGAATTCAGCAATCCCGACCGGATTAGTTATCAATATAAGATAAAAGAATTAGGCGATGAATGGATCAGTACGCAACCGGGAACAAACCGGGTGACTTATAGCAGTCTGAAACCGGGGAAATACACTTTCTCCGTACAGGCACGCGACCATAATAATTTCTCTAATATCCGCACAGTTACTATTGCCATCACTCCACCCTGGTACCAGACCTGGTGGGCAAAAAGTAATCTGGGGATGCCTCGGAGCATTACTAATCTATGCTCTTACCATGTATATTCTGTCACGTATCCGCCACCGGCAAGAAGTGATGCGACAAAAACACATGGAACAGATTAACGAAGCCAAATTACAATTCTTCATTAATATCTCACATGAAATACGTACCCCGATGACTCTTATCATCAGCCCGTTAGAGAAACTGTTAGCCGAACATTCCGAGAAACAACCGGTTTATCTCATGATTTACCGGAATGCCCAACGTATTCTACGTCTGATCAATCAACTGATGGACATACGAAAACTGGACAAAGGACAAATGCATCTGAAATTCCGGGAAACAGACATCGTAGGATTTATCAATGACTTGATGCAAACATTCAATTATCAAGCGCAAAAAAAGAACATCACATTTACTTTCGAAAAGAACTGGAAGGTGCTGATTCTCTGAAAGTATGGATTGATCTAAATAACTTTGACAAAGTATTGATGAATGTCCTTTCCAATGCTTTCAAATATACACATGAGGGAGGAAATATCGAAGTGTTATTGAAAACCGGTCACAACGATGCCTACCGGGGTGCTTTGAAAGATTATTTCGAGATAGATATCACCGATAACGGAATCGGTATTGACAAAAACAAAATAGAACAAATATTCGAGCGTTTCTATCAGATTGACAACGACATGACACAATCTAATTTCGGTACAGGAATCGGACTGCATCTTTCACGGTCGTTAGTGGAACTGCACCACGGCATCATCAAAGCAGAAAACCGCGAAGACGGACAAGGAACCCGTTTCGTCATCCGCCTGCCGTTAGGTAGTAATCACTTGAAAGCAGAGGAACTGGAAAATCCTGAAGAAACCGGAAGCGAACCAACAATCTCCCAACTTCCCAAAGATTCCATCTATGAAACGGAAGAAGAAAACAAAACTAACGAGTACAGGAAACCCAAAGCAAAAACACGTTATCGCGTCTTAATCGTAGAAGATGATGAAGAAATACGCCGCTACATACGTAGCGAACTGGATAGTGATTTCCGTATCTATGAATGTACAAATGGACGGGAAGGACTGGAAACCATTTTGAAGGAGAAACCCGATCTCGTCATCAGTGATGTTATGATGCCCGAAATGGATGGGATCACTCTCTGCCGGAAAATAAAACAGAATATCAATATCAATCATATACCGATTATATTATTAACCGCCAAATCGAAAGCCGAAGACCAAATCGAAGGGCTTGAAATTGGAGCAGATGCTTATATCGTAAAACCATTCAACACTGAATTATTACGAACTACTATCAGTAATCTGATAGCCAATCGGGAAAAGACTGCGCGGCAAACTGGTAGGTGAACAACAAGTAGAAGAAAAAATAACAAAGATAGAAATGAAGTCCAATGATGAGATCTTGATGAGTAAAGTAATGAAAACCATCAATGACCATCTTGCCGCCCCTACCCTTAATGTAGAGATGCTGGCAGCCAACGTTGGAATGAGCCGCGTACATATGCACCGCAAATTAAAGGAGTTGACTAATCAGTCAGCACGAGATTTCATTCGTTCTATCAGACTGAAACAAGCTGCCAATCTGCTACGTGAGAAGAATCTAAGCGTTTCGGAAGTTGCATACGCTACAGGCTTCTCCAACCTCTCTCATTTTTCCAATACATTCAGAGACTTTTACGGAATTTCACCGAGTGAATATAAAGAACAACAGATGTAACAAACAGAATTAGACTTGTTACAAACAAGAATCTAAATTAGAAAGAAAGCCGTTATTGATATGACAAATAATGACTAAAGCTACTTATACATAATCAATGCAGACTGTCCGGGAATAATTACTTCCGGTCCGATCTGCGTACCTAATCCACGCACATCTATCACACCATCTTTGCATACCACTGTATATTTACCAACAGGCACTTCCAAACGCGCAGGAGTCATACGGGAATTAAACGCCACGATAATATCTTCCCAACTATCTCCGTTCGCATGATCCTTCAGGCGGAATGCAATCAGGTTTTGTCCTTCCACCGGAAGAAACTCCAGATGCTTCCGAACCTTTTCCGCATCTCCCATACGGAAGGCCGGATGAGATTTACGCAGATCGATCAATCGTTTATAATACATGAAAACATCTGCGCTGGTGGTCTTGCGCCGCCAGTCGATGGCATTCACTGCATCCGGGCTCTTATAACTATTATCCACCCTTGTTTATCGCGCATCACTTCTTCTCCTGCATAGATAAAAGGAATACCTTGCGAAGTGAAGACTACCGTCTGCGCAAGCTTATCAAGCCGGACCAGTTGCTCGGGGAGTAGCTCCCGGCATACTTGCTTTCAAGCGATCAACAAGACACAAACCGTCATGGCAGGAAACGTAGCTAATCATCTGGGTAGGCTGCTCCGCCCACGGTTTCTGACTGTAATTAACAGAATCACACCGTACTTGCGGATGCTCAATAGCACCCACAATACCGAATTTAACACTCATTTCTGCTCCCGGAACTCCGGCGAGGAAAGCCCCTTTCTCCTTTTTCCACACAGGTCCGCAAAGCCCATCACGCAATTCATCCGAGAATACGGCAATTCCCGGCATGTGGGAAACATTCCCTTTCATTGCCAACGAATCTGCCGGATATTGGGGAGTGTCGGCTGCCCAACCTTCTCCATAAATACAAATGGTAGGATCAACCTTGTTCACCGCTTTCCGGATCTCATTCATGGTTTCAATATCATGCACTCCCATCAAGTCAAAACGGAAACCGTCAATATGATATTCTTTTATCCAGTAAAGCACGGATTCTATCATAAACTTACGCATCATAGGACGTTCACTAGCCGTTTCATTTCCACAACCCGAACCGTTCGCCAATGTCCCGTCTTCTTTCTGACGATAAAAATAACCGGGAACAGTACGTTCAAAATTACTTTCAACGGTATTAAAAAGTATGATTATAAACCATATCCATTATCACACGGATACCAGCTCTATGCAGTGCTTGTACCATTTGTTTGAACTCTTTCACACGAGTGGCAGGTTGATAAGGATCAGTTGAATAAGAGCCATCCGGCACATTATAATTCGCCGGATCATATCCCCAGTTATAGTGGTTTTCTTCCAGTTTTGTTTCGTCGATAGAAGCATAATCAGAGGAAGGAAGAAGATGTACATGTGTCACTCCCAGTTCTATCAAGTGATCGATACCGGTCAATAACTTATCTGAATTCATGGTCCCGTGTTCAGTCAATGCGAGGTATTTACCTTTATTCTTAATTCCCGAAGTAGAATCAACCGAGAAGTCACGATGATGCATTTCATAGATAATCATATCAGCAGGAGATTTCAGAGAAGGACGCCTGTCACTCTCCCATCCCTCGGGATTTGTAGTCTTCCAGTCAATAATGGCAGCACGTTTCCCATTCACTCCGACAGCATGGGCATTGATTCCCGGCGTGTCTCCCTGCCATTTATCATTGATTTTTACATTGAAGGCATAGAATTTACCAAGTAGGTTCTTATCTACTGAAGTTGTCCAGGTTCCATCTTCTGTGGGCTCCATCTTTACTGTTTCATATGCATGTCCGCCTTCACCGGCATCATATAGCATCAGGCGTACTTCTTCTGCAGTTGGTGACCAAAGATAAAATTTGGTTGCCAACGGCGTATATTCCATTTCCGTAAGACTTCCCGTACGAACCGGATACAGCTCAAAAGAAGCATATTCCTTTTTCGCAGGGGAGCAGCTCATTACTGTTGTCACTGTAGTCACCCCTAATATTGCTAAATAATTACCTCCCATCTTCATTTAAACCTCCCCTAGATATTTCCTTTATATCTATCCCTATAATCAGTCGCTTTACTTCACCTTATCCGGATTCTTCGCTATAAAATCCTTCCAGCTATTATAACCTTTTTCCATTGTCGGCCGCCCCATTTGCAGGAAATGACAATAGGCTGCTGCCAATCCGTCTGTTGCATCCATAAAAGTAGGCATATCCTCTTTGGGAAAGCGCAACATCCGCTGCAACATATCCGCTACCTGCTCCTTGGATGCTTGTCCGTTTCCGGTAATAGCCATCTTTATCTTCAACGGGGCATATTCCGTAATCGGAATATCCCGACTCAACGCCACTGCCATCGCTACCCCCTGTGCACGGCCCAACTTCAACATCGATTGCACATTTTGCCAAAAAAAGGCGCTTCAATAGCAAGTTCATCCGGCAGGTAACTTTCAATGATACTCAACACCCGTTCATGGATATGGCGAAGTTTCAGATAGTGGTTGGCAAATTTACGCAAGTCGATAATCCCCATCGCAATCATTTCGGGCTTGGTTCCTTTCACTCTTAGAACACCGTATCCCATGATTGTCGTACCGGGGTCAATCCCCAGGATTATCTTTTCTTTTACCGGTTGAATCACTCTATCACCTCCATCAAGGTCGGAAACCCGATCACTTTATCTTTAAATATTTTTGCCAGTTCGTCATTTAGCCGCACTCCCTGTTCCAGATGCCAGCGATGTAGTAATCCACTGCTTTCCACCTCCCATTGCAAAGAATACGCACTTCCTTCTTCCCGATGACTTAATATCCTGCAAATGCGCGGTGCCTTCAACGTACCGTGTTTCTGTACTTCAGGAATATAACTCTCTTTATCCAAATCATGAAATTGTCGTGAACGTCATCGTCCACTTGAAAAGTTGTATTATAAATCAGCATATCTTAATTTCATACTATTATTTACCGCAAACATAGCAATTATTTCAGAATAATGCATTATATTTGCGGCAACAAAAAAGATTCGTTTACAAACGTTATCATATAAGATAGAAAAGGGGCGTTAGCTCATCTGGCTAGAGCGCGACACTGGCAGTGTCGAGGTGATCGGTTCGAGTCCGATACGCTCCACTTTTTAAAAGAGCAATTTCCAAAAGAGTTGCTCTTTTTTGATAGCCTTCTTGAAGTAATTATATTGTACGAATCAGAACCAAGTTATTTGATAATTATGGAGCGCAAACTTATCATTCGTAATTTTGGAGCTATCGCTTCAGCAGATATTGCATTGAAAGACTTCAATATCTTCATAGGTGAACAAGGAGCCGGAAAGAGCACAGTGGCCAAACTAATTACTATCTTCGAGAATAGTAGGGATAAAGTTTTGAAGGTTGATTCCGACTATTTAATGACTAAGTTCTCCGAGTACAATATTATTTCGTATTTTAATCCGGACAGCTATATTAGTTATTCTTCAGAACAAGGAGATATCACCTACGAAGATGGTTCCTTCAATTTCACTTTTTCGTACCATTCGACAAGCCATAATTTATACATTCCGGCAGAACGCTTCTTCATTAGTACATTCTCCCGCTCCATAGCTACTTTGGTGTTGTCCAAAGCACCTATACCAGTCACATTGTTGGAATTTGCCTCTTTCTATGAAAAAGCAAAGAACCTATTCGTAAATTATCAAGTTCCTATTTTCAATATAATATTCCAAGTCCGTGAGGCTAGTGAGAATCTAGTTTTAAGCAATTATGATAAAATCATTCCATTCAAAGACGCATCGTCGGGTATTCAATCCGTCGTACCCTTACTCATGGTTATTGATTACATCACCAAGGAGCAATCGGACACTCACTTCGTAATAGAAGAACCGGAACTTAATCTCTTTCCTGAAACTCAAATTGCTTTGCTCCAACACATAGTAAAAGAATGTCATCAGCTGACAATAACAACTCATAGCCCATATCTACTGTCGGCTTTAAACAATATGCTAGAAGCCGGTAACGTATCTAAGTTACACCCGGAAAAAGAAGAAGAGATTGCAGCACTCATGCCTAAAAGCAGTTGGGTTGACTTTAATAAAATTACTGCCTATAAGATAGAAAAAAGGACATATCATTTCTATCTTAGATAAAGAATATAACATCATTGTCGCCGACCAAATAGACTCTACTTCAGATGAACAGGGAAGGATTTTTTCTTCATTATTAGATTTAGAATAATATGGCAATATTCAAACAAGCCTGCACATGGGAAGTAACAGATAAGTTGCTGGTAGTAAAAAGAAAATAAATGCAAATGCGTTTTCTCAAATCCCAATCAGCATCTACTCACAAAAATAAAGGTTGATGGTTGCCAAATTACTGATGGCATCAGATGTGACTACCTGATACTCGACCATTGTCACAACGAATATTTTGTTGAATTAAAGGGGAAAGATCTGCCTCATGCTGTTGAACAACTGGAAGCCAGTATCCAGCAATTATCAGCCCCCAACCATACAATTAAAAAAAAGGCTATTATTGTATCAAGCCGTAATCCCTCCAATGACACTTCGGTACAAAGAGCTAAAGCTATGTTCAAGAAAAAATATGGAGTAGAGCTTATACCCAAGAATATACAAATAGAAATTACAATCAAATAATATCCCGACAAATCAGACTTCCTTTTTTTTTTGCATAAATAGCAAAAAAGGACCTTTATTCAAGGTCCTTTTTAATCACTTCGTCCATTTCTTTTATACGTTTCTCACGATCTTTAATGGGACCGTCTTTCTTGTCATTCTTAAATGCGTCATCGGCACGGTCGGCAACCTCGCCGCTCCATTCCTCAAACTGGTCCTTAGCCGGACGACCATTCGGCTCGATATTTTCCTCGGCTATCGAATCATGCCTGTTAATCATATCATCCATAAGTTTTCGTTTTAAAAAGTTTATGGCTATAAGACAATACAAACGAAGAAAAAGTTTTCTATTTTAATGATTTTTGAAGAAATCAGCCATGTTATTATACTATCAAAGAAACACTCCAGCCCAATCTGTGTCATTCATCCAGATACCTATATAAATTGCAGTTGCCGGCAACGTCCAGTACATTCAGCTCTTTCAAGCGTTTTTCCACTTTCTTTTGTGAAACCAGCCCGAAATTCCGTAACATATCACGCAACTTCCTAAACCCATATTGAGAAGTGATTTGTAGCAGTTCCCGAAGTGTTTTTATATCAGCTTCAGAAATGATCCGCTGCGACCGAATATCGAATTTCAATTCTGTGATAGGAGTATCAAGTAAAGCCTTTGCCGCTTTTATATCTTCGGGAATAAAAATTTCCGGATTCGTTTCTTCCGCCTCTCTCATGAGCATATCATTATCAAAGCCATTTTGGCGGGATTTCATTTCATACGCCCGTACTGTTGCTTTAAGACGGATATTTTCTTCCTTATAAGTCCTAAGGAATCCCGCTTGAGATTTTATTTCCTGTACAAGTCCCTCAAATGCTTTCTGCGCTTGACGATATTTCATGCGTTTCCGGACACTAAAATCCTTAATATTTCCTTGTAAGACGGTATAAAGAAATAGTTGCCGTCTTTCATCATTCCTTATCATTCCGGCAAGCTCCTTTATTATTAACCGGATCAATGGGGTCAACTCTTTCAGTGATTGAAGTAGAAAAAATTCCTCTTCATTTTCCTTCATCTTCTCATCCATCCGGCGTTTGTGTTCTTCTTCGGAAAGACTGAACCGGATATTTCGTTCAAGACAATCCGTCAGACTGTTTTCATCAAGCATTAGATAATCGCCGACTTCTGAATAAATAATCTCTTGCCTTTTACACCAAGTAATAATACGTCTGGTAGATACCTGATACTTGGTTGCCGCTTCTTCAATACCAATCCATTGTTTTGTTGTCATACCTCGTTTTATTTTTAGATGTATGCGTCGCAACCAGATATAAAAAAGGTGCGAACGATACATGTATTTCCTAGTAGAGGTAGTCGCATACCCATAGATGAAAAATACAGTATGCCCGCACCAGAACTTATATATCGATAGGGATATAAGCTTGGCACGGACATTTGATTTATCATCTATTCGAAAATGCGACTTTCCTACTAATAAATTAAATGTCCTATAAATACAAGTCCGGCTGTCAAAGGTCCGGTCCTTGATTGCAAATATACTTTTTTTCTGAAAAGAAAGATAATAAATGACAAGCTTTTTAGTTACAATAGAATTTTATATAAGACAAATAAGTAAACAACTACACGGGAGAATAGTTTCATCGGTGAGAAACTAAAGTTCCATCAGTGTGAAACTATAGTTTCATCAGTAAGAAACTAATAGTTCCAAGCAAGAGAAACTAAAGTTTCAAGGCGATGAAACTGTAGTTTCGAACCGCAAAACCAATAGTTTCAAGGCTTGAAACTATCGGTTACAAGGCAGGTCCCGCCCCGTAAGTACAGGGGTAATAAATAAAATAGCTTATCTGCCTGTGGTTAATACTATTCAGGCAATGAAACTTCATCTGTGATTTTTACTTGATTTGGGTATGCATCTCTACCATACCGTCTTTGCAGTGCGTTTATCTCTTCTTAGCTTTGCAGTGACAGCATTATTGCCGTCACAGTGCTGTCACCATGCTGCTGTCACGCCATTAACTTTTCATAATCAAACAGTTAAGTTACAATCTGTGACAGATGACAGCAAATTTATTTTTTTTTATTTATTGGAGAGGGTTCCCTAAGTTCAAGTTATAAATGCGACAGTTGAGTGAGAAGATAGTGTAGAAAAATATTTTTAGAGAGAAGCGGATGAAAAAACTCTTCATCTTGCTTCTCCCTTGGAATAAAGTTTCTATCTTGCTCCCTCAATCTCCTACCAAATCAGTCGCATAATGAAACAATTAACCGAAGGACAAAGATACGAATTGCAAGCGTATCTGCAAGCAGGAATTAAAAAAGATGAAATAGCGCATTTATTGGGCATTCATCGTAGTACTCTTTATCGAGAGTTATGTCGCAATAAATGGAATCCTACAGACTCTTATGATGCTGACTATGCCCAGTATCTTTACGAACTTCGTAAAGAGCAGCGCATTCGTCCAAATAAATTCACAATGTGTGTCAAGGCTAGAGCCGAAGCCATGCTGGTCCAGTTGAATTATAGTCCGGAACAGATAATAGGTAGATGTAAGGGCCTAGGTTTCCCAATGGTTTCTGTGGAGAGGCTTTATCAGTGGATATGGGAGGATAAACGAAAAGGCGGAGACTTATACCGGTCACTTAGAAGAAAGGGGCGCAAGCATGGAAAGAGAGGTTCCGCGCACAATAGTAGAGGATGTATTCCCAATCGCAAGGATATTTCGGAAAGACCTGCTATTGTGGAGAAAAAAAAGCGATGGGAGATTTGGAAATGGATACTATTATTGGAAAGAATAATAAAGGTGCTATTCTTACAATTAATGAAAGGAAAACTGGATGGCTATGGACATACAAGTTGCCAAGTAAGGAAGCTAAATATGTGGCGGCAGCAACCGTGCAACTATTGAGACCCTATAAAGGACGAATACATACAATTACCTCAGACAATGGATCCGAATTTGCAGACCACCAATATATAGCAAAAGAATTAGGTATAGATTTTTACTTTGCAAAACCACATCACCCATGGGAAAGAGGAGCAAATGAAAACTTAAATGGATTAATCAGGCAATATATACCGAAAGGTATTTCGTTCGAATATATTACACACCAATATATAGAGGAAATGACATTGGAAATAAATCAAAGACCAAGAAAAAGACTGGGATTTTATCACCGAAAGAGGCACAAACTTTTAGAAAAATTAAGCAACTCAAGAAAAAATTGAAATTATAAAATAAGGAGGGGTCGCATTTACAACTTGAATTCAGCGTATAAGTTCAACTTATAAATGCAATATTTCTTTTTTATTAATCGGACTTTAGATGCAAAGTTGCTTATTTATTCCGATAGAGTTGCGGACGGAAAGGAACATAAAGAGTGTAATTACTATCCGCCGGCTTTCCTCCCACCAATGCAGGTGACCATTTCGGCATTCCTTTGACAATGCGGAGAGCCTCCTCGGCAAATTCCGGATGAGTGGAACGTAGAATATGAGGACGAAGGATAACCCCTTCTTTATCAATAGTAAACTCACACAAAGCATAACCCGAAACATTCTTCTCCAAAAGCCCGGCCGGATAAACCATTTCACTGGCAATATATTCTTCCGGAGCCATCGCAGAGAAATGAGCAGGTTCTTCCACCTGCCTTCCGGAAAGCGTCTTTGAACGGGGACCCACCGGATAAATTCCGATATACATCGGCCGCTTATAAGCATCCGGCTCTTCCTTGGTGCGCTGTTGCAATGCTTTTAATAAAGCAGCGGCCTCCACCGCCAATGTCTGTTCCGAAATATTCTCCTCCCTGGATAACATATAAGCCGACTGACAGACCAACACAAGACGATCCATTAAAGAACCTTTTTTCGGGCGACCACTTACGTCCCATCTGATTTGTACCTTTGGCATCCGTAGAAGAGAAAAAATAAACAATTCCATCCAAACCAGCCGTAGAACCGTCCAAATCCTGCACCTGTTCTGTCACCAAACGAAAGATAGCCCCTAAAGACTGATATAGGGAAGCACTAATGACAACCGATTTAGTATCCACCGTCACTGTCCCCTTCTCTGCCTGCCAATAGGTACGCGATAATGTGTTCGAAACCAGGGTATAACGCCCGTTTTTCCTCTCTACCGACATTGCATACTCCGGCGAAAAGGAAGGGATAGCTGCAAAACGCGCATATGGCTGTTTCTGAAAGCCAGTATTAAGTAAAGAAAACACACTACGATAATATTCGCCTAACTCGCCTGTATAAGAAGAAAAAGGTTTCACCGGCTCCAAATAGTCAATCTGGGCCGCAAGGCGAAAAGATAAGGTCAAAAGTAGAATAAAGAAAACAATCTTTTTCATAAGTTGCCGGATTTTCGGTACATATCGGCAACAAAGATACAAATTATTTCGATGGTTCGTGATAAAATTATATCTTTGCACGGTTTTTACTAAGAAACTGAATAACAATACATCAAAAATATGATAGCTAAGATTGAACAACTTCTGAAAGAGGTAGAAGCCTTACACGCCTCCAATGCCGAAGAACTCGAAGCTCTCCGCATCAAATACCTAAGTAAGAAGGGAGCCATTAATGACTTAATGGCAGATTTCCGTAATGTAGCTGCCGAACAGAAAAAAGAAGTCGGCATGAGACTGAATGAACTGAAAACAAAAGCGCAGGATAAAATCAACGCGCTGAAAGAATTGTTTGAAAGTCAGGACAACGGTTGTGACGGATTGGATTTGACGCGTTCGGCTTATCCCGTGGAACTCGGTACACGTCACCCGCTCACCATTGTAAAGAACGAAATCATCGACATCTTCGCCCGCCTGGGATTCAGCATCGCCGAAGGTCCGGAAATTGAAGATGACTGGCATGTATTCTCGGCACTGAACTTTGCCGAAGATCATCCGGCACGCGATATGCAGGACACTTTCTTTATCGAAGCTCACCCGGACGTAGTATTGCGTACACATACTTCTTCCGTACAAACCCGTGTGATGGAAACTTCACAACCTCCTATCCGCATCATATGTCCGGGACGTGTGTATCGTAACGAAGCAATCAGCTATCGCGCACACTGTTTCTTCCATCAGGTAGAAGCGTTGTATGTAGACAAAAACGTATCGTTCACCGACTTGAAACAAGTATTGTTACTTTTCGCTAAAGAAATGTTCGGCGCTGATACAAAGATTCGTCTGCGTCCGTCTTACTTCCCGTTCACTGAACCTAGTGCGGAAATGGACATCAGCTGTAATATCTGCGGCGGTAAAGGTTGTCCGTTCTGTAAACACACCGGCTGGGTAGAAATCCTCGGTTGCGGTATGGTAGACCCGAACGTACTTGAATCTAACGGTATAGACAGCAAAATCTACAGCGGTTATGCCCTCGGTATGGGTATCGAGCGTATCACAAACCTGAAATATCAGGTGAAAGACCTGCGTATGTTCTCTGAAAATGATACTCGCTTCCTGAAAGAATTCGAAGCGGCATATTAATAATGTGCTAAATTTACCAGTATGCCAATGTTCCCAAATGAAACCGTCGGACGGTGATCGGGACATTGGCATATTCATCAACAGACCAATCAGGAACGGCGTTGGTTTCCAATCAATGCGAATCGGTCGATTGAACGATCATTCATTATGGCAAAGGATAGACTCATTACTCCCAGTTATTGTTTCATCTTGGCAGCCAACTTCCTGCTCTACTTCGGCTTTTGGTTGTTGATTCCTGTTTTGCCGTTCTATTTATCAGAATTCTTCCAAACTGGAAATTCCACTATTGGCATTGTACTCTCCTGCTACACGGTAGCCGCTCTCTGCATCCGCCCGTTTTCCGGTTATCTGCTCGATACGTTTGCCCGCAAACCTCTTTATCTTTTTGCTTACTTCATCTTTATGATGATGTTCGGTGGATATTTAATAGCAGGCTCCCTTACCTTATTTATTATATTCCGAATCATTCATGGCGTCTCTTTCGGAATGGTCACAGTAGGAGGAAACACGGTAGTGATAGACATTATGCCATCTTCCCGCCGTGGGGAAGGCTTTAGGCTATTACGGGCTTACCAACAATACAGCTATGTCCATCGGGCCGATGTTCGGACTGTTTCTGCACGACGCAGGAGTCTCATTTGCTACAATCTTCTGCTACGCATTCGGTTCCTGCATTTTAGGTTTCCTATGCGCCAGTCTGGTGAAAACGCCCTACAAGCCTCCTGTGAAACGGGAACCGATTTCACTCGACCGTTTTATTTTGATGAAAGGAATGCCTGCAGGACTTAGCTTGTTGCTACTTTCCATTCCTTATGGGATGACAACCAACTATGTCGCTATGTATGCCCGACAGATAGGACTACACACACAAACCGGATTCTTCTTTACCTTTATGGCAGTCGGCATGGCTATCTCGTATCTTTTCGGGAAAGCTGGTAGATCGAGGAAGAATCACGCAAGTAATAATAGCCGGATTATACCTGGTTGTCTGCAGTTTCTTCCTGCTTTCAGCCTGTGTATATCTGATTCAATGGAGCGATACAGCCTGTACGATTCTGTTTTTTGGCATCGCATTGTTGATGGGAGTCGGATTTGGAATCATGTTTCCGGCATTTAATACGTTGTTTGTCAACCTTGCCCCCAATAGCCAGCGGGGAACAGCGACTTCCACCTACCTCACTTCCTGGGACGTAGGAATTGGTATCGGTATGCTGACCGGTGGATATATCGCAGAAATTAGTACATTTGATAAGGCTTATCTTTTCGGAGCCTGCCTGACGGTAGTTTCCGCCCTCTATTTCAAACTAAAAGTGACGCCTCATTACCATAAAAACAAGCTACGATGAGAAAGAAAGAACGTTATGAGAAAGTAATCGCCTGGTTTCAGGACAATGTACCTGTAGCCGAAACCGAACTGCATTACAACAATCCGTATGAGTTGCTGATCGCTGTTATTCTTTCTGCACAATGTACGGACAAACGGGTGAATATCATCACTCCTCCTTTGTATAAAGATTTTCCGACTCCGGAAGCACTGGCTGCCACTACGCCGGAAGTGATTTTCGAATATATACGAAGCGTATCTTATCCCAACAACAAAGCCAAACATCTGGTCGGTATGGCAAAGATGCTGGTGAATGACTTCAATAGCGAGGTGCCGGATAATCTGGAAGATCTGATAAAGTTGCCCGGTGTAGGAAGAAAGACTGCCAATGTGATTCAGTCGGTTGTATTCAAAAAAGCGGCAATGGCGGTAGATACACACGTGTTCCGTGTCAGCCACCGTATCGGACTGGTGCCGGACAGTTGCACCACCCCGTTCAGCGTGGAAAAAGAACTGGTGAAGAATATTCCGGAAAAGCTCATACCGATTGCCCATCACTGGCTCATCCTGCACGGCCGTTACGTTTGTCAGGCACGTACTCCCAAATGTGACACCTGTGGTTTGCAAATGATGTGCAAATATTTCTGTAACACCTATAAAGTTACAAAAGAGGAACCAAAAGCCAAGAATAAATAACGTTTTAATAGCAAGGAACCGAAATAAATAGTAACTTTGCGGTCGTTCTAAAAGAAGAATTTTAAAAACACTTTTAAATAAAAATAGAGTATTATGCAGACAATTGACAAATTCAATTTTGCCGGTAAAAAGGCATTTGTTCGCGTGGACTTCAATGTACCCCTGGACGAAAACTTCAACATTACAGATGACACTCGTATGCGTGCAGCTCTTCCTACTTTGAAGAAGATCCTGGCAGACGGCGGAAGCATCATCATTGGCTCTCACCTGGGCCGTCCGAAAGGCGTTGCCGATAAATTCTCTTTTGAAACATATCATCAAGCATCTGTCTGAATTGCTGGGCGTTGAAGTTCAGTTCGCTAACGACTGCATGGGCGAAGAAGCTGCTGTTAAAGCTGCTGCTCTGCAACCGGGAGAAGTGCTGTTGCTCGAAAACCTTCGTTTCTATGCTGAAGAAGAAGGTAAACCAAGAGGTTTGGCAGAAGATGCAACTGACGAAGAAAAAGCTGCTGCTAAAAAAGCTGTAAAAGAAAGCCAGAAAAGAATTTACCAAGAAATTGGCTTCTTACGCTGACTGCTACGTAAACGACGCATTCGGTACTGCTCACCGTGCACACGCTTCTACAGCATTGATCGCTAAATATTTCGATGTAAACAACAAGATGTTCGGTTACTTGATGGAAAAAGAAGTGAAAGCTGTTGATAAAGTATTGAACGATATCAAACGTCCGTTCACTGCTATCATGGGCGGTTCTAAAGTTTCTTCTAAAATCGAAATCATCGAAAACCTGTTGAGCAAGGTAGACAACCTGATTATCGCTGGTGGTATGACTTATACATTTACTAAAGCTATGGGCGGCAAAATCGGTATCTCTATCTGTGAGGACGACAAACTTGACCTGGCTTTGGATTTGATGAAAAAAGCAAAAGAAAAGGTGTGAAACCTGGTATTGGCTGTTGACGCTAAGATTGCTGACGCATTCTCTAACGATGCAAATACTAAATTCTGTGCTGTTGACGAAATTCCTGACGGATGGGAAGGTCTTGATAGCGGTCGTAAGACTGAAGAAATCTTCGCTAACGTTATCA